>OJUG01000021.1_pt1 | contig 226394 bp, 186 predicted proteins | sample 1599841 | NCBI WGS metagenome assembly OJUG01 (sample SAMN04168659, study PRJEB22393) | human gut metagenome | biome: human gut microbiome; feature: stool | host: Homo sapiens | collected 2014-05-12 | reverse complement strand
GCGACCACCGAGATCTACACTCTTTCCCTACACGACGCTCTTCCGATCTAATAATGGAATTATTCCGCCTATACCTCATTGTAGGCGGGATGCCAGCTGCCGTGAGCAAATACATCGAGAGTAATAATTTACAAGAAGTTATGGCGATTCAGCAGGATATAATTCGTTTATACAGACGCGATATCACCCAGTATGATCCCGATGACAAACTCTACATAGAAGAGATTTTTAATCTTATTCCACCCGAGCTCAACGCAAAAAATAAGCGGTTTATTCTAAAAAAACTAAATGAAAATGCGAAGTTCGAACGTTATCAAAACAGTTTCCTGTGGTTAAAGAATGCAGGAGTTGCATTACCCGTTTACAATGTAGAAGAACCTAAAATGCCATTATTACTCGCTCGTTCACGAAATCTGTTCAAACTTTTCCAAAACGACGTGGGACTACTCGCCGCACAATATGCCGAAGGTATTCAACTACGCATAATAAAGGGCGATAAAGACATCAATTTCGGTTCTATATACGAAAACGCGGTAGCACAAGAATTGGTAGCACACGCCCTAGAGCCATACTATTATAATAACAAGAAACGCGGCGAGCTGGACTTTATCATTGAACTTGATGGCAAAGTTCTACCTATAGAGGTAAAATCCGGAAAGGACTACGATACGCATCGCGCCTTATCCAATATAATGGATTGCGATGAATATGAACTTCCTGAAGCTGTGGTTTTCAATAACGATAACCTCAGGATCAATGGTAAGATTATTTATGCCCCGATTTATATGGTCATGTTCCTAGAAAAAAACAACGTGGCCCCCACACATTACAAGGTAGATTTAACAATGTTACAATAATCACAATAACACGGTAAACATCCCCCAAACGACACCCGAAATTTTACTGATTCGTTTCCAGCATCCGGATCAGACAATCCCGTTGTATTGAAAAGTTTGTATCTTCCTGCTGAACATATTTAAGCAAACGAATCCCATCCTGACGCAATTTCGACTTCAACAAAATATCATCCTCCACTTCCTCCGAATATCTCAACAGGTACACGGACGCGAGTTCAATCTTACTAATCCTGTCTTCCTCGTTGGCATACCGGTCAATTAGTTCCTGCACGTCCATCGTCGCCAGCTCCTTCAAGGGAAATCCCAACATTTGCTGCGTCAACAAGTCATACTCGTCCCGATCCTGCTGGCGAATCTTCTTCTTATTCAATATAGCCCTAGCGATTGCAGAAATAATTTCTTGAATCATGCGCACGAGATAATCCTGTTTTACCATAATACCATCCTCCAATATATTTACAAGCAAAAATAAAAAATAATATCCACGTGAAGGAATAAAATTCACTAAATCATTTGGTTTATAAAATAAACTGATTTATATTTGCATCAATAAAAAGAATAGCGTTATTTTTTTTGAGAATATAGTTTATAAAACAAACCACTTTACAAACACTAAACGCAACAAACATGGAAGAAAAAAAGTTTACAGAGAAAGAGAGTTTAGAACTTATTTCTCAAATGATACAAGCAACCAGAAAGAACCTCGCAAAAGATCAAGGGAATTACTTCATCATCTACGGCTACACGGCAGCCATTTTGTCGATCATTATCTACACGTCACTCTGCATGACCCACGCCCCTTGGTGGTGGGCAGGCTGGTTCCTCATGTTCCTGCCGGTAATTATCCTCGCGTTCAAGGAAAAAAGGAACACCCCGACCGTAGTCACTTACACAGACAGCATGGTCAATAAAGTCTGGCAAGTGGTAGGCACCTTGTTCTCGTTAACCGTGCTGGTCATGCTGGCTCTATCATTCATTGTCGGAAGATGTGATTTCACGCTCATGCTCCCGTTATGCCTCCTGTACGCAAGCATCGGGACTGCAATCACGGGATTGGTCATCAGGGAGAAGTGCTTGCTCTACCTCCCGTTCGTGGGTTTCGTGTTCGCCATATATATGCTGATGAGTTACACGATAAATAACAGTGCCACCATACTCTGGAATCTCTACTTTGGCCTGTCATTTGTTGTCATGATGATCATACCGGGACATATTCTGAACAATAAATCCGAAAAACTATGAGAGAATTAGATCCGCTATTACATTCTCAATTACGTCTGGCAATAGTCTCCCTGCTCTTGTCGGTAGAGACAGCGGATTTCGTGTACTTGAAAGAGAAAACGAACGCGACTGCCGGGAACCTGAGCGTGCAACTGGAAAAACTCGAAACTGCCGGGTATATCCAAGTGAAAAAGGAGTTCGTCGGGAAAAAGACCCGCACTTCGTGTCAACTGACCGACACGGGAAGGAAGGCCTTGGAGGATTACATAGACGCCCTCAGAGAATATATTAACTTGTAAGGTACAAACGATTTGATGGCCCGCCCCTTGCCGAGGGGCGGGCCAAACATCCTGTTTGATATTTACCAACAACCTATTACACAGGGGGGAGAGCTGATATGTCACATTAAAAACCTATTCCCCCCACCTCACGATCTCGCCAATCACAGGAATCAACACGTGTAACGAATCGTTCTTTGCCATGTTCATCTCGTTCCGTAACGGCTCATCCCAACGATGATGGGCCAGTGCATACTTGGAATGATGCACGGTCATCACCTTCTTCGCTTTCAGGTCCAAGGCTGCCCGGGTCAAGTAATCAGGCATCAAGTGGATATACTTCCATCCCTCGTTATACTGTCCGTTTTCAAGAATGGCCAAATCTATACCCGGAAAACAATCCCCGATCCGGGCAAAATGCGTGTCGTAACCGCCATCTCCTGCCAAATATATCTTCCGGGAAGGAGTTTCAAGCAAGAACGAGGCCCACAGCGTTTTATTGGCGGAAAGTCCCCGCCCCGAAAAATGCCGGGCCGGCAGACAATGCATGACAAAACCGGGATCTAAACGAACCTCTTCCTCCCAATCCAACTCGATAATGCGCTCCTTATCGAATCCCCAGTACTCGAAATGCTCGCCGACACCCAAACCGCAAATCACCTTCCCGATCCGATCTTTCAACGCCCGCACGGTATGATAATCCAGGTGATCCCAATGATCATGGGAAATAACAAGGTAATCAATATCCGGCATATCCTCCGGGTGATAAACGTCCGTTCCCTTGAACGGCTTGTTAATAAAAGAAACCGGGGAAGCCATGCAGAACACTGGGTCCACGAGTACCCGTTTTCCATCCACTTGAACCAGATAAGATGAATGTCCGAACCACACCAGCACGTCCTCTTCCAGGTTGATCTGCCGTAAATCCGTTTTCACCACAGTCAACGCCGTGTCCGGTTGCAGTCCGGTCTTATCCTTAAAAACGAAATCCAGTAATCCCTGTAAACGCCCCTTGTCCGAGGTCATTAAAGGAGTTTCATGTATATTACGGAAAGCCCCGTCCCGATAATTCGGCGAACGTTCAACCCTTGCCAGCCGTTCTCCCCGGGGTATTCTCCCGAAACTTGGCTGATTCACGAAAACAATCCCGACAATGGCCATAACCACCACGATCGACAGAACAATCCATAGTACCATACGCTTTCTTGAACTTTTTATTAATCTCATAAATACAACTCAAAATTAAATCTATCGCAAAAATAAGCAAATACTCCCAACCCGTATGTACACGAATTACTGGTATTCATACCTAAATTACGGTTTACGCTTCCCCGTGATTCCTGAACTTTCCCTAAACATTCTCCCTAATCCCCGCAATCACGAAATGACATTCCGGGAGTAAACAGAGAACACCCAACACCCATTGTTATCGAAGATAAATGCAAGAGGAATGCAGGACGAATGCACCATGGTCTAAATGAATTATCTAAGAACAGCCTCGAAAGAACAAACCATTATCAACCCAAAACCATAGTAATCACAAGGTTATACTATCTCTCGGACGTTGCATGCCCCTTTCATTCCCGCCATTTCCCCACCACGGAATGACGGGATAACGTTATTATTCGAGAGTAGAAACGGGTTTGTGATAGTAATACCTTGAAAAAAGGGTAGCACAACTCATTTATTACCATCTGTAAACCAAACGAATCAAGGCTTGTATATCTTGGGTCTCGTCCGTCCCTCCCCTTCTAAGTATTCCACTTTAAAAATATTCACACAAAAGACAAAGATTGATAGGAGCAAGGGGCCGAAGATCACCCCCATGAAACCAAATAGGGAAAGTCCGATGACCACCCCGAAAATCGTAATCAACGGGTGAGTGTCCGCCATTTTCTTCTGCAACATGAATCGGACCAGATTATCGACATTCGAGATCACGACCAGAGCATAGAGTGCCAACCCGATCGCCATTCCCCAATGCCCCGTCATTCCCATGTACAACGCCAGCGGGGCCCAGATCAACGCCGTCCCGACAATCGGGATAATCGTGGCAAAACAGGACAAGAATCCCCATAACACGGGACTCGGAGCCCCGAATACAAAATACCCCAGCATGGCAACAGCCCCTTGAATCACGGCAAGCAGGGGAATTCCGATCGCGTTCGACTTCACGATCATGTTGAACTCATGTAATATATTCTTTTTATTCCGTTGATTAAACGGAAGGATCTCGCTCACGTATTCCTCCATATCCCGCCCACCAATCAGCATGAAATAAAGCACGAAAAGCAACACCACCACGTTAATGGCAAAACTACTGATGCTTCCCATCAAAAACTGACCGATTTTTGGCAAGGCAGCCAATATCGTATCTATATTCCCTTTGCTCAAAAGATCATACCCTACTTTTTCCCGGATCAACTCAGCCACATGTTCCACCGGGGCAATCAAGCTATGCGGATCCAGGTTTATAGCCTGCAACTTGTTCACGAACACCCACACGACAATTGACAGGGGAATAAGAAAACAAAGAATCGTCTCGCATAACAGAAGAATAGCCATGATACTACGTTTCATCCGTTTCTTTTCCGTCAAATACAGCATCTGGTTACGCAAAAGGATATAAATCGTCATGGCACCCAGAATTCCACTGAAAAACGGCAGAATTTGAAAAAATATAAGAATCCCCAGCAACAGAATAATTGCCACGAGGGAATATCTCCAGTATTGTTCTTTAAGACTCATTTCATCACAATTTAAATTCACGATATGCCCCCAGACAGATGTCCGAATGATCATCCGCCCGGTTATCGTGTTAACGAAAACGACGAAAAAATGTTTAATTTTACATTACCCTTTTACAATAACTGACAAACTCTTCCCCCTTCATCCCCGGTAAGACGGCACGACAGGCTAATTCAAGGCCCTCCGCATCTTCTCCCGATCCAAAATGATAATCTCCCGGCGATTCACGGAAATCATCCCCTCGTCAGCCAGCTCGTACAACACCTTGGCCAATGCCGGACGGGTCACCCCGAAATATTCGGCCAATTCCTGCTGTGACTTTCCCAACAACACCTTTTTCTTATCGGGGAAGGCCAGTTCCAGAATATAATGAATCAATTTTCCCCGGATCGTCTTGAATGACAGGAACTGCAAACGCCCGGTAAGGAAAGTTGTCCGGTTCGCGTTCACGGACAGAAAATTACGCAGGAAACTTTCATAACATCCCATCTGACGGAACACGGATTCTTTCGTGGCGATAAACACGTTGGCCTTCTCCGAAACGGTGGCCGTCACCGGAAAATGATTATCCTCGGCAAAAAGGAACGCCGGGGCAAGCGCTCTCGGCGCCCGGATCGTCTCGATTCGTAACATGGCTCCCGAATCATCCGTCATTTCCGCCTCGACTTCCCCTTCCAGCAAGATATAAAGGAACCTGCACACGTCTCCCTGCCGGAAAACCACTTCCCCTTTCATATAGCTCTTCACGCTATAATCAAATCCTTCTATAAACTGCTCCCTCTCCCGTTCGGGAATTCCCGTGCATAAAGGGCAACCGAAAAGTCGTGCTATATCCATGCTCTGTTATCTTTTAAATGATACACAAATGTATCACTTTCTTCTTTAACACCTTATCTTACTTTTAACCTTTTTCATTCACTCTCGTATAAATTATTGAAAATTAAATTCACGTTTGTAATTTATATTACAACTATTGTTTTATCGCACCCGTACATTCGCGACAAACAATTAAAGAAATTATTTATCAAACACACTAGACCATGGAAAAAATGTTTTGTTATCAATGCCAAGAAACAGCAAAAGGAACCGGATGCACGGTCCGCGGCGTATGCGGAAAGACATCGGATGTAGCCAATTTACAGGACTTACTACTATTTATCCTAAAGGGAATCGCCCACTACCGGGTACAACTCCGAGCCCTCGATGCCGTTGACCACTCGGCAGATCGCTTTATTCTCGATGGCTTGTTCATGACCATCACGAACGCGAACTTCGACAAGCAACGTTTCGTGGAAAAAATCAAAGAGGCTATCAAATTACGAGAACAACTGAAACAGACCTTCCTCGACAAAGGCGGGAAAACCGAAAAGATCACGTTCGAGGGAGCCTTCTGGACAGCCAACACGTTGGAAGAAATGGAATCGAAAGCCGGATTTGTGGGAGTTCTCTCCACCGAAAACGAGGACATCCGTTCTTTGAGAGAGATGCTCACCTACGGGATGAAGGGAATGGCTGCTTACACGGAACACGCCTATAATCTCGGACACGAGAACCCGTCCATCTACGAATTCATTGACCGGGGACTAGTAGCCACCACGCTCCCTCTGTCTGCCGACCAACTCGTGCAGATGGTTCTTGAATGTGGTAAAAATGGCGTTGATGCCATGGCCTTGCTTGATAAAGCCAACACGGACACTTACGGTAACCCGGAAATCACGAAAGTGGACATCGGCGTGCGGAAAAATCCCGGTATCCTAATCAGCGGTCACGACCTGCGAGACCTGTACGAACTTTTGGAACAGACGGAAGGTACGGGGGTGGACGTCTACACCCATAGCGAGATGCTACCCGCACACTACTACCCGGCATTCAAGAAATACAAACACTTCGCCGGAAACTACGGTAACTCGTGGTGGAGACAAGTGTATGAATTCCAACATTTCAACGGCCCGATGCTATTCACCACGAACTGCATCGTTCCCCCGCATCCGGACGCAAATTACAAGGACCGGGTGTACACGACCGGATCGGCAGGTTTCCCCGGATTCAAGCATATCGAGCGCAAGCCCGGACAACCGAAAGATTTCAGTGAAATCATCGAACACGCTAAAAGATGCCCGGCACCGGAGGCCATCGAAACCGGAAGTATCATTGGAGGATTCGCCCACAACCAAGTGTTCGCACTGGCAGACAAAGTCGTGGAAGCCGTGAAGTCCGGGGCTATCCGTAAATTCTTCGTTATGGCAGGATGCGACGGCCGAATGAAAGGCCGGGAATATTACACCGAATTCGCCCAGAAACTCCCGAAAGACACGGTGATCCTTACCGCGGGATGTGCCAAGTACCGTTACAACAAACTACCCCTTGGGGATATTAACGGTATTCCAAGAGTACTGGATGCCGGACAATGTAACGATAGCTACTCGCTGGCGGTTATTGCCTTGAAACTGAAGGAAATTTTCAGGGTAAAAGACATTAATGAATTACCTATCGTTTACAACATCGCTTGGTACGAACAGAAAGCTGTCATCGTGTTGTTAGCCCTGCTCTATCTTGGAGTGAAGAACATCCACCTCGGACCGACCTTACCCGGATTTCTTTCTCCGAACGTGGCGAAAGTACTCGTGGAAAAATTCGGTATCGCCGGGATCACGACTGCGGATGATGATTTGAAATTCTTTTTGGAAAATTAATCCACACGACCTGATTTAAAGAAGTATCAAAAGTTTATAAGGTTTATAAAGTTCATAAGGTAACGGAAGTCTTTCGGACCGGGTTCATCGGTAGCAAAGCTACCGTAGAGAAAATGCCCGCTAGGCTCAACGGACTTTATGAACTTTCAGAACCAAAGGTTCAACTTTACAAACTTTATAAACTAGAGGGTGTGCCAAAAGGCTTTTGACACGCCCTCAAAATTATCTGCATAAAAATCAACCAGACTGACCATTGTCGAACAATCTTTTCGCTGATGAGCCGATAACTCATCCACACGGGACGCACAATAACAAGCCACCTCCCAGAAACGGGGGGATCGCTTATTCTCGTTCTCCCGACAACACGAGAGGGCTCGCTCGTAAGCATCAAGAGCCTCCTCATCCCGGCAAACCTCCCGGCAAAAATCCCCCATACGGATCAATTCCCGGATCTTTTCCTGCATCCGTTCGCTATCAAGAACTGCCGTCCTGTAAGCCTTGATTGCCGCATCAATACCTAAAGTATTCAAATGAACCTGTCCCCTACTCGCTGCCGCCACTCGCTTTTTTTCTTTTATTCTTCCCATGCACCAATTACTTTGATTAGACACTCTCACACCCATAAAAAAAGAGACACAAACCAACATCCCTCACGGATGTATATGGATTCATGTCTCATTTTCTAGAAACAAAGATAAAGAGAATTTTTGAAATATCCTATATTCATTTTGTTAAAACCAATATCTTTGCATACCTAAAAATAACCAAGTATGATTCAGGTAAAAGCGGATTACATACACGCTCGAATTGCAGAGGGAGAACACCAGCAACAGGATTTCAAATTCGAGATTTCCGATGCTCGCAAGATCGCTAAATCCCTTTCCGCATTCTCCAACACGGACGGGGGACGATTGCTCGTAGGAGTAAAGGATAACGGCAAGATTGCCGGAGTTCGCTCGGAAGAGGAGATTTACATGATCGAGGCTGCCGCAAAACTTTACTGCAAACCGCAAATAGATTGTGAAATGCACGTCCACACCGTGGAAGGGCGTACTGTTCTCGAAGTCATTGTTCCACCGGGAGAACAGAAACCCTATTGTGCCAAGGATCACGATAACCGCTGGTGGGCCTACATCCGGGTTCGGGATGAAAACATACTTGCCACCCCCGTACATATCAAAGTATGGCAACAAGTCGGAACCCCGAAAGGAGTATTCGTACATTACACGGAAACAGAACAAATGTTACTGGATTACCTTTCTTCACACGACTCAATCACCCTGAACCAGTACTGCCACATGGCAAAAATATCTCGTCCCAAGGCAGAAAACACGCTAGCCAAATTCATCCGGTTTGAACTCATCGAACCGTATTTTGACGGGCAGCGTTTCCTTTTCAGACAAAACGAAAAGAGTTCATGATTTCAACTCACCCACGGAACCGGGATAACTCGTCAATCATCATTCGGGCAAATCGTTCGGATGCTCCGGCATCACCCAATTTCTCGTTCACCTCATCATATCCGTCCAACATCTGATGTCGTTTCCCTCCTTCCGGAAGGATTGCCGAGAGTTCCCGCAACAGGTTCTTCTCGTTCAATTTCTGCATCAATAATTCGGTTACCACTTCTCGACCGGCAATCAAGTTGACCAACGAAATATATTTCACTTTAACAAAGGTCTTAAACAGGAAATAACTCAACGCCCCCCCTTCCCCACTGTAACAAACCACTTGGGGTGTCCGCAAAATCGCAGTTTCCAGCGTGGCCGTTCCTGACGTGACCAAAGCTGCACGAGCCTGTCGTACCAACCGGTAGGTCTGCCCGTAAATTATCCGAACCTTCACGTCCTGCAAATAAGGTGCATAATCCTCGTCACTCATTGACGGGGCTCCCGCTATCACAAACTCATGATCGGGAAAATGTTTTACCATAGTTAGCATCTTCGGCAACACGTGTTTCAATTCCTGCGAACGACTGCCCGCCACCAAAGCGATGATCGGTTTACCGGACAAGCCATTTACCTGCACGAACTCATTGAATGTTTCGTTCTTGAAAGGACGGTCGTGAATAGCATCCACCAACGGATTTCCGGCATACTGCACGGAATAATCATACCGGGCATAAAAGTCTACTTCAAACGGGAAAATCACGAACATACGATCCACCAACCGCTTGATCTTCTTCACCCGTCCCGTGTTCCAAGCCCAGATTTTCGGGGAAATATAATAGAACACGGGAATATTCGCATCCTTGATAAATTTAGCCACCCGGAGATTAAAACCACCGTAATCCACGAGAATCACAACATCCGGCTGCCATACCAGAATATCCTGGTGACAAGCGTCGATATTTGCCTTAATCTTGTCCAGATTTTTCAAGACTGTCAGGAAACCCATGATGGCCGTGTCCTTATAATGACGAACAATCTCACATCCGGCCTCCCGCATCAAATCACCTCCCCACCCGCGGACCTTTGCATCCGGGTCAAACTTTCTCAATCCCTTAATCAGATTAGAGGCGTGCAAATCGCCCGATGCCTCTCCCGCAATAACGTAGTATTTCATTGGCTTTTTTCTATTCTTTGGGCAAACTTACAAAAAAATTATCATTTATAAATATACCGGATAAAAACAACATACTCGAGTAACATTGTAGTACATAAAACTTGACAACCATGCTCCCATTCATTATAAATTTCTTATTTTTGCAAATAGATGAACATATGATAAGAACTGATTTTTGGAGAACGACATTATTATGAATAAAAAAGAATTAGATATTGCCTATTTCCTTTCATTTTGTATTGAACAATACAAAATGAAACAAGGATTATCTGGTGAAGAGACGATTAGCCTGTTCGAGAAATATAACGTCTTATCATACTTATCGGATAACTTTGAAGTATTACATACACAAAGCCAACAATGGCTGATGGAAGAAATCAAAGAATACATTACCAAACAAAAGAAGGCAAACTAATGAAACTATACCATGGTAGTTTAGAAATAGTAAAAGAACCACAAATCCGACTAGCCAATCGTACATTAGATTACGGAATGGGATTCTATACAACAACTTCCCAAGAACAAGCAGAATTATGGGTAAAACGAAAAATTGGAGAAAGGAATGAAAAGGGGATTGTTAATATATACGAGTTTGATTTATCTTCTGCAGAAAAATTAAACGTATTACGTTTTACAGAACCGACGGAAGAATGGCTGGATTTTGTAATGGAAAATCGAACAAACAAAGATTATCGTCATAATTACGATATTGTTTACGGTCCGGTAGCAAACGATCGTGTTTACGCAGCCTTCGCCTTATATGAAGGAGGTCTGCTTAATAAACAGGAATTAATTCAAGAACTAAAAACGTATCTTTTAGTAGATCAACTCCTGTTTCACACGGAACGATCACTATCCTATTTAACCTTTTTAAAAGTAAAGGAGGTATTCAAATGAACCGGGAAATTACAGACAAAAATCTTTACTTGTTACTGCCTTCCAAAGTCAGCCTTTTTGTACAACTGTATATAAAAGAACATGGCGGTTCTATCATAGATGCCATTCGACAATTTTATCACTCCAATACTTACAAGGCGCTAGAAAAAGAGAACACCAAATTATGGCATTATGGTTCCGTAGCTTTATACGAGGAATTCATGGATAAGAAATGAAAAAACTCTATCTTTGCCCCTCGCTAGCAAATTTAAAGTAGATCGCATATGAACATTGTTGGGAAGAGAGTGGCATATATCACGTTAGGATGCAAGTTGAATTTCTCCGAAACCTCCACGATCAAGCACAGCCTTGAACAAGAAGGAGCCGTGACTGTGGGAGAAAAAGATGGAGCGGATATATTCGTGATTAACACGTGTAGCGTCACGGATATTGCAGAGAAAAAAGGACGGCAGATGATCCGGAAAATCATCCACCGAAACCCCGGAGCCTACATTGTTGTGGTTGGTTGTTATGCCCAACTCAAAGCGCAAGAGATCATGGACATTGAAGGTGTCCACCTCGTACTCAACGCGCAAGACAAGTTCAACGTGGCCCACTATTTGAACCACCTCGAAGAACAGGAACGGCACGAACCACATTCCTGCGATATTTTCGGGGTTAAAACCTTCGATCTTGCTTACTCGTACGGGGACAGAACCCGGTGTTTCCTAAAAATTCAAGACGGATGCGACTATTTCTGCTCTTACTGCACGATTCCCTTTGCCCGCGGACGTAGTCGTAGCGCTGCCATCCAAGACGTGATCAAGGCAGCCCGTGACGTGGCATCCAAGGGTATCAAGGAAATCATTCTTACGGGAGTAAACACGGGAGATTTCGGGAGAGAGACAGGGGAAACATTCCTCGACTTGATACGGACTCTGGATGAGCTGGAAGAAATCCAGCGTTTCCGGATCTCCTCCATCGAACCCAACCTACTGACAGATGACATTATTCGTTTCGTGGCCTCCTCCCGGCGTTTCATGCCACACTTCCACGTACCTCTTCAATCCGGGAGTAACGAAGTGTTACACTTGATGAGACGACGCTACGAACGAGAACTTTTCGCAGAGAAAGTACAGGAAATCAAGACACTTATTCCCGATGCCTTTATCGGGGTGGACGTGATTGCCGGAATGCGGGGAGAAACACCGGAGGCCTTCGAAGATGCCCGCCAATTCATTGCCGGACTGGATGTTTCCCAGTTACACGTGTTCCCTTATTCGGAACGTTCCGGAACAAAAGCACTGGACATCCCGTATATAGTCCCGCAAGCGGAAAAGCATCGTCGGGTGAACGTACTCCTAGACATTTCCGAACAGAAGTTGCACAATTTCTACACGGCACACGTGGGACAAACCCGTCCGGTGCTGTTTGAAGAAAGCGACATTGCCGGATCAATCGGCGGATTCACGGACAACTACATCCGGGTGGAAGTCCCCTATGACTCTTCCCTCGCAAACCGGATCGTACCCGTAGAACTAAAAACCGACATTTTCGGCTCGTAAATGCCGGACTTCACGCGGCATAAACCTCCGGAAGAATACAAACTTTACGGAGTAATTTTATATTTTTGTTGCCGTAAAAATTGTATTTAAAATAAAAAACAAGGTATTATGAATGTCTTAATTACTGGAACAGCGGGGTTTATCGGTTTTTATCTTGTTCAGAAATTACTGGATGCAGGACACACCGTTTATGGAATCGATTCTATCAATCATTATTACGATGTTGCCTTGAAACACGACCGCCTACACGCCTGTGGCATAGACCATCCCGTTCCCGGCAAAGAAATCGTATCTTCCCTGAACACGAATTACACGTTCTGCCAGTTGGACCTGTGTGACGCCGAGGCTATTCATAAATTATTCACCACACATACTTTCGACTGCGTGGTGAACCTTGCCGCACAAGCCGGAGTACGGTATAGCTTGAAACACCCGGAAAGTTACGTGCAAAGTAACGTGATGGGATTCATTAATTTACTGGAATCCTGCAAAAAGACGAATTGTAAGAAATTCATATACGCCTCGTCCTCTTCCGTATACGGGAACAATCAATCTGTTCCATTCAAGGAGACGGACACCGTGGATCACCCGATCAGCATTTACGCCGCCACGAAAAAGAGTGACGAGTTGATGGCAAATGCCTACGCCCATCTCTATGGCATACAAACCATCGGTTTACGATTCTTCACGGTATACGGTCCCTTCGGGCGCCCGGACATGGCTCCCATGCTTTTTGCCAACGCCATTCAACACGATGAGGTGATTCGCATTTTTAACAACGGAAATCTCTCCAGAGATTTCACCTATATCGAGGACATCGTGACAGGAATCGAGAAAATCGTGTCAACACCGGGGATCCTGCGGGAAGATGTACCCGGTACCCCCGCCACGATATACAATATCGGGCATGGAACCCCCATCCAGCTTATGGACTTCGTCCACTTGCTGGAAAAGAACTTGGGAAAAGAGGCCCGTAAAAAGTTTGTCGGGATGCAGCCGGGAGACGTTTACCAAACATGGGCCGATACTACCCGCTTGCAGGAAGACTACGGGTATACCCCGCAAATATCACTCGAAACAGGGATTACCCGCTTTGCCGAATGGTTCAAATCATATAACAAATGACAATAATCAACAAGATCCGGGCCGTGTACTTCAGCCCGACAGGGACAACCCGCAAGATCGTAACCGCCACGGCCAAGGGCCTTTCAAGAGCATTAAAAACCGATCTCGAAGAATACGATTTTACCTTACCAAAGGCAAGGACACAATCCTTGCGATTCACGGACTCCGATCTCGTGGTGTTTGGCACCCCGGTATATGCCGGGCGAGTTCCAAACGTACTGTTACCCTACTTGAACACGATGCAAGGCAACGGGGCTTTAGCCGTTCCAGTCGTGCTTTTCGGGAACCGGGATTACGATGATGCGCTAATCGAATTACGAGACATTCTTGAAAACAACGGACTCCACACGATAGCTGCGGGGGCATTCGTGGGTGAACACTCTTTCTCCCGGATACTGGCAAAAGACCGACCCGACATGAAAGACATGGACATCGTGGATGAATTCGTTCGCAAAATCAGTGAAAAGTACAAGACAGACACGCTATCACACCCCATTCCGGTTTCCGGAACCCCCTACCCCTACCGGGGATATTACACACCTCGCGACCGACAAGGCACCCCGGTAGACATCCGTAAAGTGAAACCGCTTACCAACGACCGTTGTAATGACTGCAAGCGTTGCGCAAAAGTATGCCCCATGGGATCTATCAGCTATGAAAATGTAAGAGAATTTACAGGTATCTGCATCAAATGCGGAGCGTGTATCAAAAAATGCCCCAAACAGGCAAAATATTACGAAGATGCGGGGTATTTATATCACCAGCACGAATTGGAAGAAGGATTGACCCGACGTGCAGAAAACACCCTTTTTATTTGAAATTTATACAACTTTTATTAAATTTGCAGCACACAACATAGTCAACTAACAAACAGGACAATGGTCAAAGAAATATTTAAATTCTCCATTAGAAGACTGATTCAAACGAAAATAAATGGAGGGATAGTTCTCTTATTCGTGGCCCTTGCCGCCATGCTTATCGCTAATTCCCCTTTACAGGAATATTACAATATTTTACTTTCTAAAAATATCACACTCACGATCGGAAATTTCAATCTCTTTGATCGTCATGATGGCAATCCGATGACATTGCTGGATTTCATTAACGACGCCCTCATGGCTATCTTTTTCTTCTCGGTAGGATTAGAGATCAAACGGGAACTACTTGTTGGGGAACTCTCCTCTCCCCGGAAAGCCTTACTTCCGGTTGTGGCAGCCTGCGGGGGCATGATCATCCCGGTCCTGTTTTTCTGGCTGATCAGTCCATCCGGTCCTGCCATGCGGGGAGCTGCCATACCCATGGCAACGGACATCGCTTTTTCCCTAGGCGTTCTCTCACTCCTAGGCAAGAAAGTCCCCTTGAGTCTGAAAATATTCCTCACCGCCTTTGCCGTCGTGGATGATATCGGTGGGATTATCATTATCGCCTTGTTCTATAGCTCGCACCTGACCGTGGAGTATTTAATCGCCGCAATGATCATTGTTGCTCTCTTGTACATCGGCGGACGACAGGGGATTCATAATAAACTGTTTTTTATATTCTTCGGTATCGTCGTTTGGTGCCTGTTCATTAATGCCGGAATCCATCCCACAATTGCGGGAGTCATCGTGGCATTTACAGTACCGGCTCGTCCGAAACTACACATATACAAGTACGTGAACAGCATTCGGGAAAGTTTGAAAAGACTACCGGAGAATTCAAATGACATCATATTAAGCAACTCGGAACTTTCTATATTGAAAAGTATAGAGTCAGCCTCAGACAAGGTAGTCAGTCCCCTGCAAGCCATGGACGACGACCTGCGTACCCTTGTGAATTACGTGGTAATGCCCCTTTTCGCATTCGCTAACGCCAGCATCTCGTTCGAAGGATTCACGCTTGCCTCCTTAGAAGGTGTATCGGTAACGATTTTTGTTTCCCTTGTACTCGGAAAACTCATCGGCATCTTCTCGTTCACCTACGTCTTTATAAAATGCGGCTGGTTAACTATGCCGGACAAAATGGATATGCACTCCCTTTTCGGAGTATCTCTATTAGGAGGAATCGGATTTACCGTGTCCCTGTTTATCGCGACTCTTTCCTACACGGGAATGGGCGCGGAAGGAGCCATTTTATTGAATCAGGCAAAAATCGGCATCATCGGAGGCTCCCTGTTTGCTGGAGTTTGCGGTTATTTCTACTTGAAATACGCCTTGAATAAAAAAACTCAAAAATCGCTTTGAAAGTCAAATAAAGTCCTTATATTTGCATCCGCATTGGAGAGGTGGCAGAGTGGTCGATTGCGGCGGTCTTGAAAACCGTTGTACTGCGAGGTACCGGGGGTTCGAATCCCTCCCTCTCCGCGAAAGAACAATCAAATAATGAGAGAGAGTTAGCACATAAAAGCTAACTCTTTTGTATTTCAAGGGGATTCGAATCATCCCTTCCCTCGGCTTACATGCAAAATTAGAGATTACCAGACGTTATAATGTATTCTATCCTCAACCCGAATTTCTTTCTGTTTACAAATATGTGCATTCTCCGCCGCATAACCGATAGCAAGAAAACAAGTGAATTCGTATTCTTCGGGGGCGTTGACAAGGTGTTTCACGTATTCCGGCTCGTTACCGATAGGAATACGGAACGCACACGCCAATCCCTCCGCGGTTGCTGCCAGTAGAATGTTTTCCACTGCTGCCCATGCCGAGGCGAAATAATTCAGAGAACTTTGGTCTGCCGGATGACACAGAGGATAATCCTTTTGCCGGAAAAACGGCAAAACAAGGCAATTGCTTTGCATAAGCATACGTTGTTGTTTGGGCAGTGCGTCAACAAACATGGCATGTTCATCCTTATCCATCACGCTCGCGGCTGCTTCAAGCCCGCTTTGCTGAATGTTTTTGGTGTTTTCTTCTACCGGCGATACAAGTCGAGCAATGTTTTCCTGCCCTCTCACCACGATGAACTCAAACTGTCGCAGGTGATCGTTCGTCGGGGCCTTAAAAGCTGCCGATAACACTTTTTCCAACACGTCGTCCGTTACTTCCTTATCGGAAAAGTCACGAATCGTTCTTCTTTTCTCCAATACTTGATAAAAATCCATAACAATATATTTTAATAGTTCAACTTACTGATTCCGGATACAAAGTTACGTCGCCTTATTGTTGAAAATTTGTCATATCATCTCGAATATTTGTTGCATATTTGCATTACACTATTTTACATACATTATGGAAGAAATGATCATCCCTTACGAATTACCTGAAATAAAGGACCATTCATTCTTTTTTATAGACCAACGGATAACTCCTCACTTAGAAGCTAAATTGCATCAACACGACGCATGGGAACTATATTATGTCATACACGGGCATGGCACCCGAATGGCTGGTGACACGTTACAATCCTTTTCGGCAGGCGATGTGGCATTGATTCCACCATCCATGCATCACTATTGGAAATACGATCCAGCATCGGCAGGCAGCGACGGGTGCATCCATTACCTCATGGTTGCTTTTAACCACTCTCTTGTAGTGAGATGCATGGAGGTATTTCCTGAATTGCGAAACCGCTTGATAAACCTTACATTCCCTGTTAATGCATTAAAATTTGGCCCGGAAAGCTCTCGTGTTATTCGCAATATGTTATCACAAATGAACGACATGGATGATTTAGGACGATTGTGTGGAATGTTTCGTTTATTACCTGTCATTTTCAATTCACCCGATCATATTTTTGCAGGTAAACCCATGCAAATTGAACGTGACGTGAGGCGAATGCAACAAATTTGTACCTACGTGATGGCTCATTATGTTCATACGATCACTTTGGATGAAATTGCCGCCGAAATAGGAATGAACCGATCTGCATTTTGCTCTTACTTCAAGCGATGCAAAGGAATGACATTCTCACAATTTGTTACCCAATACCGTTTGAATACAGCTTGCGAACTTCTAAAACACTCGCAGAAACAGGTATCGGAGATCTGTTTTGCAGTAGGGTTTAATGACGTCCCACATTTCAATAGAGTTTTTAAAGAATCACAAGGAATAACACCCAAAGAATACAGGAAACGAAACACTTTATTAAGCCTATTTGCCTTGAGAGATACTTAGCTGGAAATCTAAAATTAACGGGGTTCAGTATCCCTTTTCCCGGGGTTATCCATGTCCGTTACATGCCGGCAGGGCGACTACTGGGCGACTGTTAGGCGCCATCGCCCGAGTGTCGCCCGAGTGTCGCCCGATCATCGCCGCCATTTTAACAGATGGAAAACAAAAATAACATACTCGATTAACCCGTCAACCAAACCAATAACGAGGCTATTCACGCTCAAGAATAATATTTCGGGGCATTATATCCCCGGTAAAGGCTGGGATAAGGGATACATCACCTATTTCGACACTTCCAAGCCCGCCGGATCCATCTCTTCGTAACTTCCTGACAATAAATACATCATCTAGTGCAAGCAATTAAAAAACACCAGTATATTCCCAGTTTTATCCGGTCTTTTTCCTAACGGAAGGGGCAAATATGCTTTATTACATCGAACTCACGTTAGAATATGAAAAAAAGTAACTTCTCCCCCACTTCTCGGCAGGATTACCTATATTTCTCTTCTACAATAAATTCTTACTTCCTTTTCTTTTCCGTCTTCGCCAACTTTTCATACTCTTTTATTCTCCGCTCACACACTTGCTTGGTAACCTCTTCAAACTTTTCAACCTTCACCATCAAGTCTTCAACATCTTCCCGGCTTACTTTAAATTCCGGATTATAACGAGCTTCGATGTAAGAATACACAAGTATTTTAAATAATCGTTCTTCTTCTTCATTCCCAACAGGAAAAACTCGAATCAGTTCGGGAGCATATCCACGTGAAGCCTTGAAAAGCTCTTCCAAATTATGCTCCTTATCATTCTTGAGAGTGAATGTTAGCATAATCGCGTTGAACAAATTTTCACAAGCTTGATGTAAATTAAAAGAAGACATGACATATTCTTCCTTATCATACATAAAAACAGCTTGCTCCATAAAAAGTCTGGCTTTAGCGTATTTTTCTCCAAAATATTCTTCCCCTTGTTTCTTTATTTCCCCAAACTTCAACGGTTTTCGCCTCGCCAGTTTATTTTTCCCACGGTTATAAAGCATTATCCCATCACGTTTCAATTCAGTATAAAAATAACGACTGTATTTCAAATCCTCGTTTACTTTCTTAATACTGTCATGGATAAACTGCACGGGGACCCGGTAACGATGATCTCCCCGTTTATCATAGATATTACGGACACTTGCTAACTTATTTTCAATTTTATCATAGCTCCACGCACTGTTAATGACCAATATATCATAATCACTTTTGAAAGAAGTAGGTATGCCAAATTCCTCGCGTTCGTCATAACTCACGTAAGTACCACGGGCGTAACTTCCATAGAGGATAATCATCTCGCACACCGGGATTTTATCCAGAATCAACTCAACGAGATATTTCAAGTCTTCCCGGTTTTTCTTGGGCAGGAAAGCGATTGACTTTTTCATAAATAGCTATTTATTACAAGAGCAAATGTAACATTTTTTCTCCTAGAAAGCTCCAGACAAAAAAAATACCCCTCGAAATCATACGATTAAGAGGGGTATTTGTACCCAAGACAAGACTCGAACTTGCACAGCCGTACGGCCACTAGTCCCTGAAACTAGCGTGTCTACCGATTCCACCACTTGGGCATGATTTCAAAGACCGAGAAGAAAAAACCTTGCAACTTCCCTGCTGCAAGGCCCCTCTTCATGTTTGTTGTCCCACAAGGATTCGAACCTTGACTGACAGAACCAAAATCTGCTGTGCTACCATTACACAATGGGACAATCTTCATGTCGCTTCAACAACCGCTGTTGTTATTTTGACGCTGCAAATGTAGAGCATTTTTTTATTTCACCAAAAGAAAATGCAGAAAAATTAAAAGAAAATTGCTATTTTCGTGCTGTCGAAAAATGACATTTTTGTTATAGCCTTGAATATTAATAAGAAATATAAATTCAAACTAAGGAGAAGCATGTGCAACATTAAAAATCACCCAACATTAAGCTACAGGTTGATCAATAATGTCACCGGATGGGTGGCGTTCGTGGTGGCCAGTATTACTTACATTCTTACGGTCGAACCAACAGCCAGCCTTTGGGACTGTGGTGAGTTTATTACAACTTCAGTCGGACTGCAAGTAGGACACCCTCCCGGAGCGCCTCTATTCATGATTATCTCACGACTATTCGCCATATTCGCACCAAGTCCCGAAACCCAATCCTACATGATCAACATCATGTCGGCTCTATGTTCCGGGTTCACGATCTTGTTCCTGTTCTGGACGATCACGCATTTGGCTAAAAAAGTCGTGGTAAAAGAAGGGGAAGAATGTTCTATGGGACAATTGTGCGGGATCATGGGAGCCGGACTTGTTGGGGCATTAACCTACACGTTCACAGACACGTTTTGGTTTTCAGCTGTCGAGGGTGAAGTTTATGCCATGTCGTCCTTGATCACGGCCGTCGTGTTCTGGGCAATTTTGAAATGGGAAAATGTTGCTTTTCAACCTTATGCCAATCGTTGGTTAATCTTTATCGCCTACATGGTCGGATTGTCCATCGGCGTTCACTTGTTGAACTTGCTGGTAATCCCTGCCATTGTATTCATATATTATTTCAAAAAATACGAAACCACCAAGTGGGGTATTATCAAATCAGCGGCCCTTTCTATCGTCATACTGGGCGTGATCATGTGGGGTATTATCCCGGGCGTGATTATCGTTGCAGGCTGGTTTGAATTGCTGTTCGTGAATGGCTTTGGAATGCCTTTTAACACGGGTGTTGTCATCTACGCGTTACTCTTAATCGCCGGACTGACTTTCGGAATCCGGTACACGTTAAAACACAACCACACGGTTGTGAACACGATCTTAACCTGTTTCGTGGTCATGCTTATCGGGTACTCCTGCTACGCGATGGTCGTTATCCGTTCCGTAAGTAATCCCCCGATTGACGAAAATAGCCCGGACAACGTGTTCGCACTGCTTTCTTATATCAGTCGTGATCAATACGGCCAAGAACCATTGGTTTACGGCCCTTACTTCAATGCCCCGGTTATTGGCGTAGAGGATGCCGGACCTATTTATTACCAAAACGAAAAAACGGGTAAATATGATATTGTGGATCATAAAAAAGAAGTAAAATATGATCCTCGTTTCTGCACGATCCTCCCGCGTATGTATAGCCAAGCTCGTGAACCACAGGTATATTATGAGTGGGTGGGACAACCCAAAGGCCCCGTGTACATGGTGGACGGACAACCTGTTCAGAAACCAAGTTTCGGACAAAACCTAAGTTTCATGTTCCGTTACCAACTCGGACACATGTATTTCAGGTACTTCATGTGGAACTTCTCCGGGCGTCAGAATGATATTCAAGGACATGGAGATTTCCGTTATGGTAACTGGATCTCGGGTATTCCTTTTATAGATAATATTCTGGTCGGTGATCAGAGCGTGATGCCGGACACGTTGAAACATGACAAGGCAAACAATAAATATTACATGCTTCCCTTTATCCTCGGGTTGCTGGGAATGTTCTATCAATATCAACGGGGAAAACAAGGGAAAAAAGATTTCTGGGTGGTTATGCTACTCTTCTTCTTCACGGGTATTGCCATCGTGCTTTACCTGAACCAATATCCGTATCAACCGCGGGAACGTGACTATGCCTATGCCGGATCGTTCTATGCCTTTGCTATCTGGATCGGTTTCGGGGTTCTCTACCTGTGGGATTTACTTCAGAAGAAGATGGATTCCCGCAACGCAGCTATTATCGTCACCGCTGTTTGCCTGTTCGCCGTTCCGGTAAATATGGCAGCACAAAACTGGGATGATCATGATCGTGACGGACGTTATGCAACCATTGCTCATGCCAAGAACTACCTAAGCACGTGTGCCCCGAACGCTATCCTGTTCACTTACGGGGATAATGATACGTTCCCTCTATGGTACGCACAAGAAGTGGAAGGTTTCCGTCGGGATGTACGTATCGTGAACCTAAGTTTGCTTGCCGGAGACTGGTACATTGATCAGATGAAACGGAAAGCCTACGAAAGTGACGGGGTGCCCATTTCTTTCACGAAAGACCAATACCATGCCGGAGTACGGGATTTTGTCACGATTGAAGAACGAGTGCAACAACCTTTCAGCATGAAAGAAGTCATGGAATTTGTTGCCAGCGACAGACCGGAAACCAAATCCAACCGTTACCAAGGAGGTGCCGTGGACTTCATCCCGACACGCAGCCTGTATATCCCCGTGGATAAGAAAAAAGTACTGGCAAACGGAACCGTACAACCCAAAGATTCCGCGTTAATTGTAGACAGAGTAGAAATTCAATTAAAAGGTAGCTCTTTGAACAAATCACAATTAATGGTGCTGGATATATTAGCTACCAACAACTGGGAACGTCCTGTATACTTCGGAGTAGGTATGGGACAAGACAGTTACATGGGCTTCGATAAGTATTTCCAACTAGAAGGAGCTGCTTACCGGGTTGTACCTATCAAGTCGGAAAACAACGAGGCTTATTATGATTTCGGACGAATCAACACGGAAATCCTGTATGATAACCTGATGAATAAATTCGTTTGGGGAAACATCAAGGACCCGAAAGTCAATATCGATCATTTCCATGACAACACCATTGCCGTGATGAAATACCGGAACACCTTCTTGCGTTTAGCAGAACAATTAATGCAAGAGGCCGCCACGGAAACACGGGTTATCGGGGACACGATTATCAATGAAATCACAGATTCGAGCAAAATTCAAGAGGCTGTCAGAGTGCTGGATAAATCTCTGGAAGAAATTCCGTTATATCAAGTTCCGGCTGACTTCTTCTTGTTAAATTACATCTCGATCTACTATGCTGCCGGCGAGAAAGAGAAGGGGAACGATCTGGCATGGGCACTGGCTCTTGATAACGCTCAAATGTTGAGATATATCGGATCACTTTCTCAGAATCGCAGAAAAGCATTGGAAAATGACGAGAGAAGAAGTATGCAGGCGTTACAAATGCTCGTCGACATGGCCAGAAGAAACGGGGAAAATGCCTTTGCCCAAGAAATTCAGGACATGGTGGAAAGCACGTTAAGCGGACGGCCTGTAACCAGCAAGCGGGTAAACAAAAACTTCCCGATGGTTAGTCAAGATAAGTGAGATAACATATACGAATCATTCGTCCCTTCGTATGGAGGGACGAATTTTATTTATAAACTTAATACACAATGATCACAATAGACCATATCAAAGAATTGGCAGAGCGAGGTGAAGCATTGAGGAGGTATCTTTGACATCGATGGCAAGAAGATACAACTCGCTGAAGAAGAGTTAAGAACACAAAACCCGTCCCTATGGGATAATCCCAAGGAGGCAGAGACCTTGATGAAGAAAGTCCGGGAATTAAAATCTTGGATCGAGGGTTACGAACAGGTGACCTCAGCCGTGGGGGATTTACAGGTACTTTTCGATTTCGCCAAAGAGGGAGAAGCAACCGAGGAAGAAGTGGACGCCCAATACCAAGAGACCATACGAGTACTGGAAGACATCGAGATGCGTAATATGCTGCGCCGGGAAGAAGATCACTTCGGAGCCATCATGAAAATCAATTCCGGAGCCGGAGGTACGGAAAGTATGGACTGGGCCAGTATGCTGTACCGGATGTATATCCGCTGGGGAGAATTAAACGGTTACAAGGTAAAACACGTGGATTACCAGGAAGGTGAAGAGGCCGGTATCAAATCAGCTACTCTCGAATTCGAGGGAGACTACGCTTACGGGTATCTGAAATCAGAAAACGGTGTTCACCGATTGGTTCGTTTATCGCCATATAATGCGGCCAATAAACGAATGACATCTTTTGCATCCGTGTTCGTTTATCCCGCCGTGGATGACACGATCGAGATCACGATCAACCCCGCTGACATCAGTTGGGACACCTTCCGAAGTGGTGGTGCGGGTGGTCAGAACGTGAACAAGGTGGAAACCGGAGTCCGGTTACGCCACGCTCCTACCGGAATCATGATCGAGAACACGGAATCACGTTCACAGTTGCAAAACCGTGAAAATGCCATGCGTTTATTGAAAGCCCAATTGTACGAACTGGAATTACAAAAGCGTCAGGAAGAACGGGATAAAGTGGAAGGAACGAAAAAAAAGATCGAGTGGGGGTCACAAATCCGCAGTTATGTATTCGACGACCGCCGGGTGAAAGATCATCGTACCAACTACCAGACATCAAACGTACAGGCAGTTATGGACGGAGAGATCAACGAGTTCATTAAAGCCTACTTGATGATGTTCGGTGGCGGAGAAGAATAAAAGCAATCAATTTATGATTTATGAATTACGATTTACGAAAAGAAAAAGCGTTGCTTTGTGGGAGGGAATCTAAAATCATAAATCTAAAATCTAAAATGAATAGATGGATTTAAACTTTAATAGTTGCAAGATATTGATCGTCGGGGACGTGATGCTTGACAAATACTATTTCGGAAAGGTGGAACGTATTTCCCCGGAAGCTCCAGTTCCAATAGTAAATATCGTGACCGAGGAATCCCGTTTAGGCGGGGCCTCGAACGTGGCCAACAACATCACAAGTCTTGGTGGGCAGGCCACGTTATGCGGGGCTATCGGCTATGACTTTTTCGGGAAAGAGATTGAACGTATGGCTCACCGGAAAGGGATCAAAACCGATTTTGTCAAAACCGAGCAACCCACGATCACGAAAGCGCGCATCATCGGTGGAAGGCAACAGATTGTCCGTATAGATTACGAGCAACATTTGGAACTTTCTGAAAAAGCAAGAGAAGATATTCAAACCCATCTTGCCTCGCTCTTCCAAGAGTTCCCTACCCTTGTTATTTCTGATTATGGAAAAGGCATGATCTCGGAAGAATTATGTTCGTTTTTGATAAAAACGGCAAAATCACATGGAACCCGTGTTATCGTGGACCCGAAAGGGCAAAACTGGAAGAAATATGCAGGGGCAGACTTGATTACTCCTAATGTAAAAGAATTAGGTGACATTATTGGCCACCCGGTGAAAAATAACGACCAAGATATTGCCATGGCAGCCTTGGAAATCGTTCATCACTACGGTTTATCGGCATTACTTGTCACCCGGAGCGAACAAGGGATGAGCTTGATTTCCGATCAAAATATTTTGCATCTCCCCACACATTCTCAAGAAGTATTTGATGTAAGTGGAGCCGGAGACACGGTTGTGGCGGCCCTTTCACTAGCCTTAACCCAAGGTCAGGATATCACGGAAGCCATGCGTATTGCGAACGTGGCAGCCGGAATTGTTGTTCAGAAAATCGGGACTGCAACTCTCAGCGTAGAGGAATTAAACACAAATCTATAAGAAAAAAGGCTGTTTAAAAAACAGCCTTTTTAAATCTTAGATACAAAGTATTTCAAGAATGCCGTATTATCTGTAAGTTCCGGATGAAAAGATGTTACCAACATATTCTTTTCTTCCGCTGCAACGATATGCCCATCAAGCTCACACAGAATTTTTACCCCATCCTTCACGCTCGTGATATAAGGGGCACGAATAAACACCAACTCAATTTCTTTCGAATCTACCGCCGGAATCACTTTTTTCGTGGCAAAACTGTCGATCTGGCTCCCGTAAGCATTACGCCGAACGGCAATATCCATCACGCCCAAATGAGTCACAGAATCGTTCACGAGTTCTTTGGCCAGCAAGATCATTCCCGCACAAGTTCCCCATACCGGCAGCCCACTCTGGATTTTCCCGCGTAAAGGCTCCATAAGTCCGGTCCGATTAAGAATCTTTCCCATAGTGGTACTCTCCCCTCCTGGTAGAATGATCCCATCAATCTCTTCCAACTGCTCCGGATATTTCACGATCACGGGTTCATGACCAATAGCCTTAATCTGGCGTTCATGTTCAATAATCGCCCCCTGAAAACCTAAAATTCCAATCTTCTTCATGACAAAAAATATAAGGTTCATAAAGTTCATAAAATCTATAAAGCAAGTTACCTTATGAACCTTACAAACCTTATGAACTTTATAAACTATTCTTACCAGCCTCTTTCAGCGTATTTGTTTTCCAATTTGCTAATTTCCAATCCGGACATAGCCTCTCCCAAATTCTCTGACAATTCAGCCAATTTAACCGGATCGTTATAATAAGTCGTAGCTAAAACGATAGCTCTCGCTCTCTTGGCAGGATCACCTGATTTGAAGATTCCAGAACCCACAAATACACCCTCGCAACCCAACTGCATCATTAAAGCTGCATCAGCTGGAGTAGCAATACCACCGGCTGCAAAGTTTACTACCGGCAATTTACCATTCTCATGCACGAATTTTACTAAATCATAAGGGGCTCCCATCTCTTTGGCAATCGTCATCAAAGCCTCAACCGGAGCCGCTTGTACCTGATGAATATCATTGTTCAACTGACGCATATGTCTTACAGCCTCTACCACGTTTCCGGTTCCAGCTTCTCCCTTCGTACGAATCATAGAAGCTCCTTCACCAATACGTCTTAAAGCCTCACCCAAGTTACGGCATCCGCAAACGAACGGTACTTTAAACGCAGTCTTGTCAACATGATACAAATCATCTGCTGGCGTTAAAACTTCACTTTCGTCAATATAATCAATGCCAATAGCCTCCAAAATTTGTGCTTCCACGAAGTGACCGATTCTCACTTTTGCCATTACAGGAATAGACACGGCATTCTTTATAGCCTTGATCATCTGAGGATCAGACATTCTAGCCACGCCACCATCTTTACGAATATCTGACGGCACTCTTTCCAATGCCATTACAGCACATGCTCCGGCAGCTTCAGCGATCTTTGCCTGTTCAACATTGGTTACATCCATGATAACCCCACCTTTTAGCATTTGTGCCAGATTTTTGTTTAATTCATAGTTTCCCATAAGGTTCTCGTTTATTAATGTGTTCATAATAATAATTCCCCTCTCCTTCTAACGCTCCTAGGAGTTAAATACTTATGACTGAAAAGACCCGTTTATCAAACGTTTCCGATCACTCAAAACACCCCCTCTAAAACGGGGAACAAATATAGCAATTTAGTTGAAAAAACTAACTTTATAAACATATTTTAGTTGCAGACTGTAAGTACATAGAATACAGACACTAACAATCTAAAAGAATACTACCCATCTCACAATTCCCTCTAACACAAAAAATTTCACATGAAATGCATCATCAGAAGAAAAGATAGAAAGTCTAAATTTATCAAACAACCCCTATCCCTCCATAAATTAAATATGAAATTTGTGGAGTAAAGTACTTTCTACAAAAAGGAAAATTTACCGACCTCTTATAAATACGTCTTCAACCGTTTACTACGGCACGAGTTTTTCAATCTCTTGATAGCCTTGGATTTAATTTGGCGTACTCGTTCGCTTGTCAGACCTACCCGATCGCCAATCTCTTCCAACGACATGGCTGTATAACCACCCAAACCGTAATACATCCGCAAGATTAAAGCATCGCGTTCATCCAGAATCGTCAAATAACGATCGATTTCCGTCCGCAATGAATCGGCATTCATCTCCCGTTCGGCATCTGATATGGCATTATCCCCGGTAATCATCACGTCATACAAGTTAGAGGAATCCTCGTCTGCCGACAAGGGCGCATCCATGGATAACGGACGATTGGCGATCCGCAAGCTATCTTTAACCTCCTTCGCGGGAACATCCATTTTCAAGGCAATTTCCTCTGCCGTGGGTTCCCGTTGGAACTCTTGTTCCAGTCGGAAAAAGAATTTATTCACTTTGTTGATACTGCTGATTTTGTTCAATGGTAATCGAACTAACCGCGAGTTCTCGGCGATTGCCTGTAAAATCGATTGCCGGATCCACCATACGGCATAAGAAATAAACTTGAATCCTTTCGTTTCGTCAAAGCATTCGGCAGCTTTTATTAATCCCAGATTACCCTCGTTGATCAAATCCCCCAAACTCAAACCGTTATTCTGGTATTGCTTGGCCACGGAAACCACGAAACGCAGGTTACTCTTCACCAATAATTCCCGTGCCGCTCGGTCACCCGATCGGATTTTCTTGGCTAAAGCAACCTCCTCATCCGGCGTCAACACGTCGATTTTCCCAATCTCCTGCAAGTACTTCTCTATCGAGAACGAATCCCTGCCAGTGATTTGTTTGCTAATTTTTAACTGTCTCATAGGTCTCTTCGTATAATTGGCTTAAAGTTAATCATCTATTTCAGTAAAACAAATATTAGAACTCTTTTTTTCGTATCTGCTTAAAGAAATATACGAGGATATATTAACTTTGTTGTCTGAAAACCCCATTTAATTAAAACATACGCCATTAATTTAGAAACCATTTGAATAATTAGGATAAAACACCATTTGAATCGAGATAATTTTGCAAAAATCTTTGGCACAATAAAAAAAATACCTACTTTTGCAGTCCGAAGTGAGAAAATAATAACATAAGAAATATTGCAATGAAACGTACATTTCAACCATCCAACAGAAAGAGAAGAAACAAACATGGTTTCAGAGAAAGAATGTCTACCGCTAACGGTAGAGCAGTTCTAGCTAGAAGAAGAGCTAAAGGAAGAAAAAAATTGACTGTTTCTGACGAGCGCAGACACAAGCATTAATATAAAAAAAGCTGCTTTTACAAGCAGCTTTTTTTATTTGTTCCTTTTCCCCCGCAACCACAATTACAACTGCATCCTTTCCCCTTCTTTGCATTCCGGAACAAACGATAAGCACCTCTTCCCGCAAAAACAAGTGCTATCGCCACAATTATATACGTCAATATTAGTTGCATTTCCATTCTCTAATTTTAGATTAATAATTCATGATAGGGAACACGTTCTAAATAATCAAGTCCAATACCTGTTTTATCACGAAACATACGCCCCAAGCCAGTACCGTCGTGTATCCCATCACGAAAAACGCCCATTTCATTCCAATCTCTTTACCGATGGCAATCAAGGCCGCGAAACAAGGGGAATAAAGTAACACGAAAATCACAAATATAATGGCAGTAACCGGAGTAAACCCGTGTTCCCGCAAACGCATTTCCAACGTCGCGTTTGACGACCCGTCATCTTCCTCCATAACCTCTTCCCCTTGGTACAGAACGGCCATCGTGCTAACCACGACTTCTTTTGCCGCAACCCCGGTCAACAAGCTCACACCTGCTTTCCAATCAAAGCCAAGTGGTGTCCAAATAGGCTCCATCGTTCGCCCTAATCGACTGATATAAGAATTTTCCTGACGTTCACTCACCTCTTGTCGATGCAAGCTCTCCAATTTCGCTTCTTGTTCTTCCTTCAGCATATCTACATTCCCGATCCCAGAAGCAATCGTTGCCTCGTAAGCCCTCGTCACCTCGGCCTTCTTTTCATCATACTGCGCTTCCAACTCTTTATCCACGGGAAAATAGCCCAAAGCCCAGATCAGTATGGAGGCAAACATGATAATACCTCCCATTTTTTTCAGGTATTGCTCGCCTTTACTCCACATATGCCGTACGGTCGTTCTCAAGGTTGGCATTCGATACGGGGGCAACTCCATCACGAACGGCACTTCCTGTTTATGGAAAAGTACCCGTTTAAACAACTTAGCCATCACGATAGCAGCAAGAATTCCAAACAAGTATATTCCAAAAAGAACTAACGCCGCGTAATCTTTAAAAAATGCCCCGACCAACAGGATATATACCGGAAGACGAGCACTGCAAGACATGAAAGGATTGATCAGTATGGTTAATATCCGGTCACTCCGGTTCTCCAGCATACGCGTTGACATGATCGCCGGCACATTACACCCGAATCCCATGATCATCGGAATAAAACTTTTCCCGTGCAAGCCGAGCTTATGCATCAATTTATCCATGATAAAAGCCGCACGAGCCATATATCCCGTGTCTTCCATGAAAGAAATAAACAGGAATAATATCAATATATTCGGTAAAAACACGATCACGCTCCCCACACCACCGATGATACCATCCACTAATAAATCCTTTAAAGGTCCCGCACTCATCTGGTTATCGACAAATTCACCTAAAGCACCGACCCCGGTCTCAATCCATTCCATCGGATAACTTCCCAAGCTAAACGTGGCAAAGAATGTCACGAACAAGAATAACAAGAAGATCGGGAATCCGAACAATTTATGCGTGACAATAGCATCAATATACTCCGTTTTACGTCTTCGATTCACGGGACTTTCCTTGTATGTTTCTTTTAACGCCCCGGAAATAAAACCGTACTTCGTATCGGTAATAACCGACTCGACTTTCTCTCCATAGGTTGTTTCAATCCGTTCAACTCCCTCTTTTACGACCTTCAATAATTTCTCCCGTGAATGATCCCGTTGCACGAATTCCAACACGTCCTTATCCCCTTCCAATAACATCAGAGACAGGAAACGGGGAGACATATTACAGATCAAATCTTTTTCATCTTTCAACTCGGCTCGAATAGCCACGATGCTGTCCTCAATCTCTTTCCCGTAGTTTATATGGATATGGCGTACCGTTTCACTTCTTCCCTCGTACACCTCGATAACTTCCCGTAACAACTCCTTAATTCCTTTCCCCTTTGACCCGATCGTGGGCATCATCGGCATCCCGATCATCTGTCCCATCTCCTGATAATTGAAAGTTGCCCCGGAACGTTCCAGCTCATCATACATGTTCAAAGCGATCACACCCTTCACATCCATATCAATCAACTGCGTGGACAAATAGAGATTACGTTCCAAATTAGACGCATCTACCACGTTAATCACCACATCGGGTGCGTTATTCATAATATATTCCCGCACATACTTTTCTTCATTCGAGTAAGCAGAAATAGAATACGTTCCCGGTAAATCGACCACGTTAAACTCGTAACCTTCAAATCGAAACGTAGCACTCTTCGCATCCACCGTTACACCTCCGTAATTTCCCACGTGTTCCTGAGAACCACTCATGTAGTTGAACAGTGTTGTTTTCCCCGCATTGGGGTTACCGACAAAAGCAACATGTATATGTTTATCTCGACCTTCCCAATGCTTGGCGAAAGCTTCTTCCGCATCACGGGCGCTACCGGACACCCCGACAATATTAGTAGCCTCCTCAAGAGATACGATTTCAATAAACGCTGCTTCTTGTCTCCTTAAAGAGATTTCATAACCCATAATTGCATATTCAATCGGATCATTCAAAGGAGCATTCTTCACGGCCTTCACCACTTTTCCCCTCACGAATCCCATCTCGTTTAATCGTTTCCGAAAGGCCCCATATCCTTTCACCTTGGTAATAACGGCACTTTCTCCGGTTTTCAGTTCTGACAGTAACATATAAACATCTTGTAATTAGTATCGCGAATGTAAAAACTTTATTTTTATTTTTTCTAAATAAACACAGAATAATAACGAGAATTTCATCATTAATAATTATAAAATTTATTAATAAAAGACTTTCCAGCCTAAGTGTCTCCCGAAATTTATAGAGAAAAACAACGAATCTTTTCTTTTTTACTCCGTATAACCAACAAATAGTTTACTTTTGTAATATGAAAACAGAAGATATAGAAAACCAGGGCGAGCAAAAATGGAAAAGCGTGAATCAATTGCTATCACGGGCGGGTTCGCGCTTAAATATCCTAGAAGAAGAAATTGATGTAGAAGTACAACATCAATACATGGATCTTTTGGAGCATCTCATCAAAGGTGGAGACTTTAAAGCGTTGAGAGAAGACGCGATAGTACACGTCCAAGATCTATTTGACGAGGCCGTTGATGACGAAAAGAAAAAAACTTTGTTAATCCTATTGTCCATGGTCGACGACATTTCTATATACCGGAGCATTGAATCGTTCCAGAAACAAGATACCCCGATCAAACCGTGGGCAACCATAGCATTGCAACAATCCCGGATGCTGATTCAATCCAACCTGCTGGACGAATCGACCGTGTTCGTATCCACCGGTCTGGGTGGTCACGACACGTTGTTACGTTATTTTTGTGTCTATGTTGCCAACAAGGGGGTCACGCTACAACCTTTCCAGTGGGATATTGCCCAAAAAGAGACAGAATTGGTCATTAACAAAAGCCAAGGAGAGATTGAACAAATCGAACAATTCGAGAAATACATCACGTTTACCCTTCTGTTACCAATCGAGGCTAACCTGAAAGAAATTTTCAATTCGATTATAGACGAGTGTAACACTTACGGGAACTTTTTAAGCGAAAACATCATCATCACGAACGTGAAAAAACTTTCCACCAAAGAGATTGAGGATTTCTTGGAAACTAAATCCCCTCCAAAGCACAAATCAAGACCATTCTAGTCCAGCATCAAGCTTATGAAAGGACTACATTTTTTGAAATAAGGCTCCAACTCGGGAAAACGTTCCGGGTGGTAGCCTAAAAGCAATTGCGTCAGTTCCTGCACGGACACCTCCACCTCTACCTGCTTTGCATTATCACAGACACAATCCCCTTTCCCGATTACATATATTCCCGTGTTTTCCGGAATCCAGTCATCCGTTACTTTCAGCACGAGATCCTGCTCCGGATTATTCACGGCATACAAACGGAGCATTTGTTCCACGTCCAACACACGTGCCATTCCCCGGTGCTCATCCGCCTTTCCGGAAGGAAGTACACGGCAATATATCTCCGCCGCATCCAGATATTTCATCACTCCCCACAAAGCCACCCGTTTGACATCCTCGGAGTCATATATCCCATCCAGTACCAAAGCATGATTTCCTCTCGGCTCGGCAAAAGCCATCCCAACAATATTTTTATCGCTATACACAACAATCAACGCCCCCCCATCCATTCGCAAACTTTCCACGATCACCTCAAAATCTTCCCGTTCGTGCAGCACGCAACAAGGACGTAAACGCATCATTGACTGAAAATAATTAAACAAGTCATCCGTTAACAACCCCACCTCCCGAATAGCTTCCACCCGAAAATGATCCGCAACCGGTTTATCCAAAATCGTGTAATGTTCCGGGGTATAATCAAAAACAGTCGCGTACCCCATCTTTCCGTAATAATCGTACAACCATTCACTGGCCGGAATCAGGGTACTCACGGGAATCTTTCTTTCTCTCATCACGTAGAAAGCCTCCCGCAGTAACTTCGTCATCACACCCCGGGCCCGGGCCAACGGATGAGTACAAGCCCCCGAAATATACCCTGTTACAATTTGTGTCACGCCAAAAGTCATAGGGTAAAGAGGAGTTTGTAAAGCAGCAATAGCCGCACCTTGTTCATCCCAATACACCAGAGCATTCTCCTCTTTGTATTTTTTGTCAAAATAGAATTGAATGAACTCTTCCGTATCATCAAAACATATCCTCCATAACTCCATGACTTCCCGTTTCATCATACACGTATTTAAATTAAACGACCTTCGAAATGAGAGATTTTCTCATTTTCAACTTTCAATTAATTCGGCATACCCTTTCTCCAATAATATCACCGGACGATAAGATAATTTCGCCTTTCTCAATCCCGGTATTCCCAAATCTTCCTCCCGGTTTAGGTAAACATATTGTTCCGGGATATGTCGTGCGAACTCCTGATTCAAAATATTATACGAACCGTCAATACGACTATCGGCCTTCTCGATATGAACGGCAAAGGTATCATGATTCACCGGAGCGCCATACGTGAACCCGACGATTTCATCATCCACCCAGAGCGCTCCTCCAACCAAACCAAGAGCATCAAAATTTCGCAACGCAATATTCAGTGCTTTTCGCTCGTTTATCAAACTCTCCTCTTCCTCACAATCATGCTCTTCACACCATTTTTCCTCTAGTTCCAAACAATGCGGGATCAAATCTACGGTTAATGGCGTGTACTTGTAATTATAGGTGCGTTTGAACTTATTCACGTGATTCCGTTTAGGTTGAAAATTTTTACCTTTCAATTCAGCCAGCTCCTGACGGGAATAAATATAATCAAAATAATCCCGATCCAACCGATAATCAAAACTTCCCGGGAACTCCCGGTTGAACCATTCCTCCAACTCAGGAAAAACTCCATGTACTCGTAAAACGTGCCCTTCGGCCTTTGCTTGCTGTTTCAACAATTCGATCACATTCTTCACATCCCCGGTTCCCACGGGCATCGTGTACACGACACTCTCCTCATCCAATGTAAAACGCACCACGAGGCAATCATCAACCACAGCATAATGACTATTGGTCAAGAACTGCCACGTGTACAAGTTCACAAACGAAAGATTGCAATCCCGGTTCCCACATGCCAAAAAATAAGTCGTTATTAATTCTTTATCCTCTATTCTGATCGGTTTAAAATCTATCATATCATTACTTTTAATTTCCGTCACAAAGATACAATCTTTCTCAATTTATAAAATTTCTTCCGTATGTCTAAAATCAGATGGACACACTCTCTATGGCTAAAACGAAAACTAAAAAGAAAAGTTTATATTTTAGGAGCCAGAAACGCTCCCACCCGTGATATGTTTGCCTCTTTACGACAGTCATTAATCGTGATACGAATAGTCTCCACGGCTATATCTGGGATACGCAACAAACGTTTATAACCAATCGTCCCCCCTTTTCCCAACACCTGCCAAGCACCGTTCACCAACCCTTCCACGGTAAACGACTCCACCCGCTGCCCCCGGCTAATATCTTCCTGCAACAAAATCGTGTTTATCGTACATCCCTTCCCCAAGGTATATTCTTTACTTTCTCCCTTCCGGGCAGTCCACGCCCGGGCCCACCGGGAAACAAAATCTTTCGCGTACATCTTTTCCAGATACTCTCCGAATTCTTTTAACCGAGTGACATCGGTCTCGCAAAGCACACCCCGCTTGTCAGGTGACACGTTCAGTAATAAAGAAGAATTACATCCCACGGACTGGAAATAAACCTTCACCAATTCCGACAAAGATTTTACTTTCGAATCTTCCCTCTCGTGATAAAACCAACTAGGACGAATAGAGACTGACACCTCCGAAGGATACCAGAACAATTCCGTCGCACGATCAATAATCTCTTTTCCCCCAAGATCCCGGGAAAACACGCTTAAACGCATCTCTTCATTACGCTTGATCGCATCCGGATAACACCCCGGAACCAATGCGACGGAACTCCATTCGGCCTCACGCCCTCTCGCACTTTCATTTCCGCTCCAACGAATATCATCACCATAAAAAGCCGTAACCGCATTAGGCTGTAACTTATGAATCGTTTTCAATATCAATTCCCAGTCATATTCCTGTTTTTTCCCGTCAATGCCTATCTCACTAGTCCCATCCAACCAAATTTCATCTATTTTCCCGTACTCGGTCAATAATTCCGTCAGTTGTTTCACGAAAAACTCGTTGTACCGGGGAGAGTCCCCGCAATAAGAAATGTTCCGATCCAAAAGGGATAAATAGATCCCGAATTTCATCCCGTTCCGGTCACAAGCTTTTTTTAATTCCCGAACCACATCGCCTTTCCCGTTTTTCCACGGAGAGGCCGTGACGGCATGACGAGTCGTTTTTGTCGGCCACAAACAAAAACCATCATGATGTTTGGCGGTCAGCACGACGGACTTGAGTCCTCCCGCCTTTAACGCCTTCACCCACTGCTCCGCATCCAGCGCTATCGGATTGAACATCACTGGAAATTCCTTACCGTCACCTCGTTCTTTCCCGGTAAACGTGTTTATTCCAAAATGGATGAAAGCTGTCAATTCCAACTGTTGCCAAGCTAATTGTTGCTTTGTCGGGACTAGTCTTGCTGCCATCTCCACTTTCTCCTCCAGTGTAACCTTCTCCGGGAAACGAACATTTTTTTCAAAATATTTCCCCTTCTGAGCTTCGGCCGACAAAGAAATCACACATAAAAAACACCAAATTATATAGCATATTCTCACAGCAGGCACAATTATTGTTATAATAAATGTAAAAATAAATAATTTTTCTCATTTAAACAACAAAAATCTAATTATTCACGTATGAAACTAAATAATATAATATCAATTAATATGAGTACAAACAAAATAATCGAAATCCTAGGAGATCAAAGTGATTTTCTATTGAACCACACCTGTAAAACCATTGATAAATCGTTACTTCACATCCCGTCACCCAATACTATTGATGAAATTTGGATGTCATCCGATAGAAATACCCGTACACTGAACAGTCTGCAAAGCATCCTGAGTCACGGTCGTCTGGCAAATAGCGGCTACGTGTCCATTCTCCCCGTGGATCAAGGAGTTGAACACTCGGCAGGAGCGTCTTTCGCCCCGAATCCTCTCTATTTTGATCCGGAAAACATCATAAAACTTGCTATCGAGGGCGGGTGTAACGCCGTGGCATCGACATTCGGAGTACTCGGGGCCGTGGCTCGTAAATACGCTCACAAAATCCCGTTTATCGTGAAAATCAATCACAATGAATTATTGACCTACCCAAATCGATACGACCAAACACTATACGGTACGGTAGAAGAGGCATGGAATATGGGAGCCGCCGCGGTAGGTGCCACAATTTATTTCGGCTCTCCGGAAAGTCGCAGACAAATACTAGAAGTATCAGAGGCATTTGCCCATGCACATGAACTGGGTATGGCGACCATCCTCTGGTGTTACCTTCGTAATGAAAGTTTCAAAAAAGACGGGATAGATTACCACTCGGCAGCAGATTTGACAGGCCAAGCCAATCACCTAGGGGCAACGATCCAAGCTGACATCGTAAAACAAAAACTCCCAACGGTTAACAGGGGATTTACCACACTTAAATTCGGAAAAACGAATGAGAAAGTTTATACCGAACTTACGTCCTCCCACCCGATAGACCTCTGCCGTTACCAAGTGGCCAACAGCTATATGGGACGCATTGGCCTGATCAACTCCGGGGGTGAATCTAAAGGATCATCCGATTTAAAAGAAGCTGTCATAACAGCCGTGATCAACAAACGAGCCGGTGGAATGGGACTTATCAGCGGACGAAAAGCCTTCCAGAAACCGATGAAGCAAGGTGTAGAATTACTAAATGCTATCCAAGACGTTTACCTAGACAAAAATATCACGTTAGCTTAACAGGAATAGCAGTCTAGGAGGGTGTGTCCAACTTTTGGGGCACACTTAAAAATGGCACACCCTCTTTGTATAATATCTCTTACTACTCTCTTCGGTATCTCTTCGTACTCTCGCTAATACATGAACCAAATTTCAAGAAAAAATTAAAAGCAAATTAACCAGTCACACCGTTAACCTATCGTTGACCTATCGTTAACCTATCGTTAACCTACCTACGAGACACACTGGAATATCCCTTGAAAATCCCTTTCAATATAGGAGTAAAATACACGACCGTCTGTTTTTTATTCTTATCTTTGTGAAGAAGACATAACCCCGGTTCACCATGGATGAAAGAGTACTCGATAAGCTAAAAATACTCGCTGAATCAGCGAAATACGATGTATCCTGTGCTTCTAGCGGAACCTCCCGTTCTCACAAAAAAGGACAGATCGGGAGCGCAGAAGGGTGGGGTATATGTCATAGTTTCGCAGAAGACGGACGCTGTATCTCTCTACTGAAAATCATGCTCACGAACAACTGTATCTACGATTGTGCCTATTGCATCAATCGCAGGAGCAACGACCTGCCGAGAGCCACGTTCTCCGTCACGGAACTCGTGAACCTGACGATAGAATTCTATCGCAGGAATTACATCGAGGGCCTCTTCCTCAGCTCGGGAGTAGTACGCAATCCAGACTACACGATGGAACGTTTGGTAAAAGTGGTAAAGGACTTGCGACAAGTGTACCGCTTTAACGGATACATCCATTTGAAAAGTATTCCCGGCGCCAGTCAGGAACTGGTCAACGAGGCCGGCTTATACGCAGATCGCATGAGTGTAAACATCGAAATCCCCAACGAGCAAAGCCTGCAACTTCTTGCCCCGGAAAAAGACTTTCAAAGCGTGTTCACCCCCATGCGCTACATCCAGCAAGGAATGTTACAAAGTGCCGAGGAACGAAAGAAATACCGCCATGCCCCCCACTTTGTCCCCGCGGGACAAAGTACACAGATGATCGTGGGAGCCACTTCCGATTCGGATAAGGACATCTTACACCTAACCTCTGCACTCTACAAACGTCCAAGTATGAAAAGGGTATATTATTCGGGATTCGTCCCCGTCAACGGGTACGACAACCGCCTACCGGCTCTAAAACAACCACCTCTCGTGAGAGAAAACCGATTGTATCAAGCCGATTGGCTACTCCGGTTTTACAATTTCAAGGTTGACGAAATCGTGGATGATTCTTATCCAGATTTAGACTTGGAAATTGACCCGAAACTAGCTTGGGCTCTTCGCCATCCGGAAGCATTTCCCGTGGACATCAACCGGGCGGATTACGAAATGTTATTGCGTGTTCCCGGGCTTGGAGTGAAGTCTGCCAAGATGATTCTCACGGCCCGCCGCTATTCCCGTTTGGGGACATCCCATCTGAAACAGATCGGTGTCGTTCTCAAAAAAGCCCAGTATTTCATCACGTGCAATGAACTACCTACCCGAACCGTTAACGAAATAAAACCCGAAAATGTAAGGCGGATTCTGACACAAAGAAGAGCAACCCGTGTCGACGATGGTCAACTGATCATCCCCTTCGTTTATTAATTGAATTAGTCCGACTTCATGGCACTTGAAATCGTAAATCTAAAATCGCAAATCTAAAATTAATATGCTCATATTCCGGTACGACAAAACCTTTGAAGGACTGTTAACAGCGATTTTTGACGCTTATAGCATCAAAAGATTTCCCGATGTATTGCTAGCAGAAGAAGAAACACCACCTCTATTCTATGATGAAATCATTACGGTCATTACGGATGAGGGAAGAAGTAACCGGGTATGGAAAGGACTTCAAAAGAAACTATCTGCCTCGGCCCTTACCAGTCTTACAACCTGCTGGCTATCCGAACTCCCGGAGATTGACCTCGTACTATTCCGTTACATTCACAAAGCCATCGACGCACCCCGTTCCATCGAACTCAATTTCGGGGATCCCGATGTGCTGGAACTCTCCAAAGTTTGGAAAAAGGTAAACAACGAACGGTTGCGGGTCATGCAATTCTTGCGCTTTCAGAAAGCTGCCGACGGCACCTATTTTGCCGCCTTGAAACCGTTATATAACGTAATCTCGCTCGTGATTCCCTATCTTCAAGATCGTTTTGCCGATCAAAAATGGCTGCTCTATGACCTCAAGCGGGAATACGGTTATTATCACGACCAGTCAACCATCACCGAGGTACACTTTGAACAAAAAGAAGGACATCTTCAAAGCGGTTTCCTCGACGAAAGCATCATGGATCAAGACGAAAAACTTTTTCAAAAACTCTGGCAGACCTATTTCAAGGCCATCACCATAAAAGAACGACTGAATCCCAAACTACATCGCCAAAACCTTCCCGCCCGCTTTTGGAAATACTTGCCGGAGAAAAAGGGATAATAATATCCCTTCTTATCATGTTGTCGGCTGAATCTCATCCCATTCTGCCCCATCACTTGCCCCGATCAACCAATTAAAAGCATAATGCCGTTCCATCACAACACCACCATCCAAGGACGCCGGGGGTTCCTCGCCTTTTACACGGGCATCCACGCAAGCCCAATCATAACGTAACGTCAGATCAGCCTCGTCCAAAATCTCCTGCCGATCCCGAATTTCACCTAACCCCAACACCGTCCCGTTCTCCTTGTGATCAAAAAATAAGCGAGCGATATACGGAACGTCACAGATCGCCGAAGGATAAGGTAAATCAATGATTCCCAGAGTCCATAATAACACGGCACAGCACTCGTAACGCCACAAGAACTGGATGCAATCATACTGTTCCGGCGAAGGAGTATCAAGATACGCCCTCTCTAACGGAGTAAATTCATCCATGATATGATACCCCTCGTCAACCCGGGCCACAAACCCTAAAGCCTCTTCCCGATCCGGGTTTTCCGATAACATCACCTCTGAATACAAGGCTACGGCAAACAAGGCTGCCGCACGACGGGCTATTTCTTCCGGCTTTCTTATCATCGCCTCACAATCCAATACCTCGCAAGGTAAATGTTCCATATAAGGCACTCCCGCCTCTTTCAAACGTACGAAAGAACGTTCCCGACGGGCTTGATCCACGTCTCGCTCCTCCGGACGTCCCACCTCTAACAAGTCGGAATTCGCCACCGGCCGGAAAGTCTCGTATTCACTCTCGCCCTTAACGGAAAAAAGCAACTTCCCTTTGCTATCAAAAAGACTCATACTCGGATAAAGCAAAAAGCCATTCACATCTCCCGCCACGTCATAAAACGTGTTAATGATGTAACTCGTCCGGTCTCGGTTATCATCCAGTTCGAACTCGATCCCCACGATACAATTAAAACACTGTATCTGACGAATCACCTCCTCTTTAATGGCAGTCAAGGGAGTGTCTACCCGCGCAAAATAATTTACCATACCTTCCGTGTGTTCAGCGACTTGATCTGCCTGACTTCCCGACTCCATCATAGAGCAACGGATCATCGTATCATCCTGCAACAAGATCATCCAGCGATCATCTTCGGGAGTAAACATCTTCGTCACTTCCTGAAAACGCACACGCATAGATTCGGCAACACGACTGAAATCCCCAATTACCGTGTAAAGAGTTAAATTTGCTTTTTCCATATATTCCTTTTTAATTTAGAGCAAAGATAGACAAAATACAAACCCTCCCTCTATTTTTCGTTGTTATCCATACATCAAATCACGTCCCACTCTGGTTGAATTCCTAACAACCAATTAAAAGCATGATTTCGGTGCATTGCAATATCGGTATCAATATTTCGAGGCATTTTCTTGTTCTTATCCATAGCTTCTACACACGCCAAAAGATAATGCAATGTCACATCAGCTTCATCCATGATCTCCCTTCGCCCCTTCCGGTTAGGAAAACCCGTTTCCCAATCAATTTTAGACGAAGTCGCATAAAACAGATCCATTACTTCCAGCATTTTTACCACCTCGCAATGCTCGGAAGGAAATGACATATTCTTGATCAATCCCAAACTCCACATGAAAACATTACATTCCTCAAATTGCCAAAAAAAACGTAGATGATCATTCTCCTCATTATTCTTCGAAAATAAATAATCCTTTTCCTCCTGTACACAATTTTTAAGAGGTTCGAATCCATCCTCTTCCATATCGTGAATCTGCTTCCACCACGTTTCCACACCTTCCTCACCGAAATTCAATGCACAGAACGCATGAGAACCGGTTGAAACAATGGCCATAATTCGACCGATCACGCTCTCTTCTATTCTAATTCCGTATCGCGTGTAATCTACTTCCATCGGTTCTAAATTTTCAAAAGCCACCTTCTCATCCTTCAAGCGTTTCATCGTACGAACCCGACGTTCTTTGTTCTCGCTATCATCCGTCATGAAAAATTTCTTCATAAAGAAATCTGTATTAATCATAGGACCATACGTGACAAGGTCGCTCTTCCCCTCGTCATTAAATACTAATTCCCGTTTTCCCGAGTAAAAACTCATGTCCGGGAAAAGCAAAAGTCCTTGTAATTTATCTGCCATATGGAATAATACATCACACATCATGTTCTCCCGATTCCTGTCGCCACGCTTATATTCAACTTTCAATACCGTGGTAAACACCTTGATTTGAAAAAGCAAAGAACTTTTCACCTCCTCTTTTTGAGTCGGGACACGCTCAAAATAAGACACCAATTCAGACGTATGTTTGCTCACCTCCTCGGGTTCACGCTCTTTGTCAAGCAATTGACACTTCACCTCGCTTCGATCATTCAACACGTATTTCCAACGATTCCCATCAAATTCTCGTGAATGTATAAAACAATCAAGCATTCGATTTAATTCAATGGCTACTTGCCCTGAATCTCCAGTCACACAATAAAAATACACGCATTCATTATCCATAAGTTTGCACATTTAAAATTTCATTAAAGATAGTAATTAATTTGATTCATCATGCAAACAAATAGCCATACAGCTTAATTTTCGCCAAATAAATGCCTTTCTATATATTCTCGTACTCGAACATATTATTTTTGCTCCGGCAAAATCTCTATCCAATAACCATCCGGATCACTGATAAAATAGAGTCCCATGTCCGTGTTCTCGTAGCACACACAATCCATCTGCTTATGATAGGCTCGGACAGCATCATAGTCTCCGGGAACACGCATACAGAGATGAAACTCCCCTTCTCCTAGATCATAGGGTTCCTTGCGATCCCTCAACCAAGTTAATTCCAATAGAAAACCCGTCTTCTCTTCCCCCATATACACCAAAATAAACGAACCATCCGAAGCCTCCATCCGGCGTACCTCCTTTAATCCCAACGCTTCCTCGTAAAAGCGAATACTCTTATCCAAATCAAGTACATTAAAATTGAAATGATCAAATCTACCCTTTACTTCCATATATTAATTTTTAATTTATAATTTTAGATTGAAGAAATTCACCCATTCTAAGCTCTAAATTTTAACCTCTTCTCCCCTGTAAGTCAATTCCACGAAACGCACGCCCCGGCTTTCCGCATATTCTCGAAAAGTATTGGCACGGACATACTCTTCATCGAAATGCATCGGAACAAACATCCCCACACGAAAACGATCCACGAATTGCTTGGCTCCCAACATATATTCCAGTCCTAACCGGGGATCAACGGGAAACATCACAAGATCCATCCGGTCTGTTCTCCGGGCAAGTATCTCCAATTCTGCCAAGTAAGCATTTTCCGCCTCACAAACTTCCTCTTCTGTCGATTCCTCCTTCCAATGCCAGTTATTCAAATCCCCGGCATGAAAAATCAATTTCCCATCCAGCCGTAAAAGGAAAGAAATACCTAAATCCGTTGATCCGAAAGCCTCTACCTCCAACACCTCATCCGACCAAGTCTCGCCTTTTGATAAATAACAAGCATCATTCAATCGAGCCAACCCATTTTCAAGAATATCCGTTGAAAAAACATACTGAACGTCCGGATGCATCACCTTCCACTCCAACACCTCCGGGTTAAAGTGATCAGCATGAGAATGAGAGGACAGCACGTACAATTTTCCGGGTCGTTCGAGCAACTCATCATGTACAACTCCCGTCAACAGTTGCGATGCCGAGTCTTTATAATAATCAATGATTACCGTAAAATTCTCTCCCACCAAGGCAAAACCACTATGGTATATATAAATTAATTTCATCCTATTTTCTATTTTTCTATTATATACGAAACACTTCCGTCACAAGTTATTTTTTCTTAAAGATCAAGTGTTCCATGACCAACACGGTAATCACCCCCATCACGAAACCATTCCCCACGATCGGCTTGAACAAAGAAGGTATCAGATTCAACACTCCCTCCGGGGCAAACGACAACAACAAAGCAACCATCAACGGCAGCCCCACGACTACCCCGCTATCAAAATCCGTGATCGCCTTCTCCCTCACCAACATCTGTAACCCGGCGGCCAATTGCGTTGCCATCAAGTAGAGCAAAATCGCACCCATCACCACGCCCGGTATCGTCACCAGCATTCCCACAACAGAAGGGAAAAAAGCACACAAAATCAACCCGGCCCCGGCAGGTAACAAGGTATAGCGAGAAGCGCATCCCGTGGCAGAAATCACCCCCGGGCTCATGGAATAATCCACCGGGCCTATCACGCCGAACAAACCGGACAGGACGTTCGTCACTCCTACGATCCCGACACCTCGTGTGGTACGCTGATCCATTTGATCAGCCTGTAACATATGTCCTACGGCTTGTATCGAACCAAGCTCGTTCACAATCAAAGCTATATAACAAAATAAGAAGGCCAGAATCGTCCCCGCCTCGAAGTTCAATGGGAAATTAAAAACAGTCGCTTGTTCCGGCATTATCCCGGCTCCCGTTGAAGGCAACATCGGAAAACCAAACACCCCATAATACACCAACACTCCCCCCACAATTCCCCATAACACCGTGGTTGACTTCCATATTCCCCGTAATAATTTATTCCCGATCACCAAAGCCAGCACCATCACCAGCGTGAAAAACAAATTAAACAAGGTATGTACCGCATCTCCCAACACCAGTTTCAAGATCACCGGTGTCAGCGTGAAAGCGATCAAAATCAAGATCACCGTAACGATACGAGGCGTAAACACGAATTGCAACTTCCCCAATAACCCGCTATATGCCAGCACGGTCAAAACCAAACCGCCCACCATAATCCCCGTGTAAACAGCCGGAATCCCCGACGACACTGTAGACAAAATCCCAATTAGCAACACCGATGCCGGCCCGATGATCAGCGGTAACCGATGTCCCCACAACACCTGTACAATCATCGCTATCCCCATGATCCCGAACAATTTTTGCAAATAAAATGTCTGTTCTGCCACATCCGTGTAATGAAGTTGCGACACAATAATTCCCATGATCACCACACAAGGGAGAGAGACAATCCACCACTGCAACCCGTACATCAACATGGGTAAAATCCCCGGCTTATCATTCAACTCGTATTTCATATTCTTCGAATTTTAATACGTAAAAATAGCACTTTACAGATTTCTATTCAAAAAAAACGAGAACATTTAAAATATTATTATTTCTCATGCGTCTACAATAGAAGTATCCGAATGTCTCTTTGATGTGGACTATTCTCCGGAAAAAAATATATGCGCTCATTGGTCTGGGAAGAACTTGACAAAGCTTTGGCAGAACTTCCCGATGAACAATGCGTTGTATTCGAATTGAATGAATTACAGAACTTTTCATTCAAGGAAATATCAGAAAGTACTGGCATTCCCGTCAACACCCTTATTTCCCGGAAACGATACGCCATTCTCTATCTCCGGGAAAGACTTTACAATTTACACGAGGAACTGCTTGATGAATAAGTACTTTCGACCCGAAACCCTCAAGCGATCACCATCCGCCATCAAAAGCTCTATCCTCATCACATTTTCAAGACACAAGGAGCGAGAACTTCCACTAAAAATCCGTATGTTTGTAAATAAAGTTTCTAACCATTTAAACAATATAAGCACATGGACGATCAACAAAAAGATCAGAAAGTATTTCGCCAAAACCTAGATGAAAAAGGAAGTTTCCAGACGCTATTCCAAATATATTTATTATTTACCGAAAAAGGTACCCGCCCCGACGGGAAGAAGATCCAAAAGGCATTATTATCCAAATTCGAAAAGGTAGATATAGTAGCCAACGTGAAGGATTCCCTCTCAACTTTTGCTATCTGGAAATACATCGTGGAATACAAGGATAAGCAACGCCTGCCCGCACAAGTATTGATGTCCGACTTCGAAAACTTCGACGGAAACAATATCGACTTGATGCAACGCAGCCAGCTATGGGATTGCCCGGAAAAAGACGAGATTCTCGCCAATTGCAAATATAAAATCATGCTTTCCGACTTCATGGCTTCCGGTCTCCCTTATAAAGAACGTTGTGCCATGTTAACGGAATGGCTGGAAACTACCCTCGAACTATTTCCGGACTGTGTTGCCGTGTGGACTCCCTCAAGCGGCAAACTGCTAACCCGTGAACAGGTTTTAAACAACCCGTGGGCCGCTCCCACACGATTTCTTCATTTCGGGATGAACATCCGTTTTTTCAACATACAAAACACGAACGACATGATGGTGGACACGCTCGGGCTATACGCTATCGGTTTACCCGACATCCAATACCATTTCCACGATTTGGATCCTAACGCCGTGGTTAACCATGCCTACAACGCCACGGCATACATTTTCGACACGGACGCTTCTATCAAGGACGGGGAAACCATCGACGGGATCTCGGAACAAGGTATTGACCGCAGCATACAATGGAAATGCCAATACGAACGATCCCTCATCCAACCCGACCGGGAAGTCATGGACATCTGTCCCGGACAATACGCAGCAGGCGCAAGGGAATAATCCGAACATTTATCAAAAACACACGTACAAGACAACAGCAATCAAAAACAAAAAAACACATGAAAGTAATAGCAATCAACGGAAGTCCCCACCCACAGGGGAACACCTTCCATGCTTTAAAAACCATTGGTGAGGAATTAAAAAAAGAAAACATAGAGTTTGAAATACTCCAAGTCGGGAGCCAGAATATTCACGGGTGCATGGGATGCAATATGTGTTTCCGGAACAAAAACGAGAAATGCGTAATCACAACCGACTCATTCAACGAACTACTACAAAAGATCAAAGACGTTGACGGCATTATCCTAGGTTCACCCGTTCATTTTTCCGGTATCGCCGGAACCATGAAATGCTTTCTCGACCGGGCATTCTACGTTTCCGGGGCTAATGGCAACTGGTTCCGTCACAAGGTCGGTGCAGCAATTGTTGCTGTTCGTCGTTCAGGAGGTTCGCACACACTTGACGGGCTGTATCATTATCTCACGTATTCTGAAATGCTTATTCCCTCATCTAATTACTGGAACATCATCCACGGGTTGAAAGCCGGAGAGGCCATTCAAGATGCAGAAGGAAACCAAATCATGCGAGTACTTGGGAAAAACATGGCATGGCTACTGAAAATGAGAGAGCAAACAAAAGATATACTTGCAACCCCGGAAACTGAAACCAAAATAATGACAAACTTTATCCGGTAAATGTAAACACACCTATCTCTTTCGCAGAGAAATTATACTTTATCATGAAAGAAAATAAATACGATGACGAGAAATTCTTCCATCAATATAGTCAAATGTCCCGTTCCATGGATGGCCTAAAAGGAGCCGGAGAATGGCACGCATTACAAAAAACACTCCCGGACTTCCAAGGGAAACGAGTACTGGATTTAGGCTGTGGTTTCGGGTGGCATTGTCAATATGCTATTGAACATGGCGCAGTCCACGCCTTGGGAATTGATCTTTCACACAAAATGTTGGAAGAGGCCACCAAACGAAACAACTCTCCTCGCATCGAATACAAATGTATGGCGATCGAAGACTTCGATTACACGCTAGAGAGCTATGACATCGTCATCAGTTCTCTAACCTTTCATTATTTGGAATCATTCCCGGATATTTGCGAGAAGGTACGCCGATGCCTCACTCCCGGTGGCACCTTTGTTTTCTCCGTCGAGCATCCCGTGTTCACGGCTTACGGCAGTCAAGACTGGTACTATGACGAGCAAGGAAACATCCTCCACTGGCCGGTAGACCGCTATTTCTCGGAAGGAAAACGAGAGGCCATTTTCTTGGGCGAAAACGTGACCAAATTCCACAAGACACTAACCACCTATGTAAATGGGCTTATCCAAAACGGTTTCGAAATCACCGGACTCGTGGAACCTGAACCAGATAAAACTCTTTTGGATTCCATTCCGGGTATGCGTGACGAGTTACGACGTCCCATGATGTTAATCATCTCCTCAATCAAGAAATAATAAACTTAATAACGATACACAACATAATAATGCCTATCTCCCGATCCCGCTATGAACAAACCGATAGCGAGTAAAATAACTACGCCAATAAAAAAAATGGAAGAAGCGATGAGCGAAACCGATCCCAAAAGAAACAAAATAGAGACAATCGAGGCTCTCCAGAAATTCCGGATTATAAAGTAGTTCATCACAATTTGCACGCCCTGAGCCACCAAGAATCCACAAATTAAATACACTCCCATATCCACATCAGCCAAGTAAAAAATAATCGCCAAAATGACCGCAACGACATAGGAATAAACACCCACGCTCAAATTATACCCGGATTCATGGCAAATCTCACGAATAACTTGAAGATTTAATAGAAGTTGCTTTAACAAGACAAAACCATATAGAAAAAAGTTGACAACCGTCCAAAGCCAACCGACCTCATCAGGAAAGCAGAACCACGGTAAACCATTGTAACCGAAGAAAAAAATAAGTTCCATGACGCCGATAGCTACAAGTCCGAAGCCCCCCACAATCCATTTTATTTCCAGAGAATCACGAAACATCCGTCGAACCAGCAAAGTAAAGCATAACGTCAATAGAATCAGTAAAGGCAAATAACTAATCGGTCCCTGTTTAAACAATCCCCATAATCCACGAAAAAAGTCGTCAGCAGATTGTTGTTTCGTTCCCCTAAGCGGCATAATATACTTTTTACTGACATAAGCCTGTTTTCCATCAAACTCCACTTGCGCCCATGTTCCCTCCATTTTCAACACGTGGACCGTATCTTTAGAAGCTAATTTTCCAATCACATCAAACTCGCTTCCCGCACCGGAACGAACATGAAGAGAACCACGTGAAACCACCCGGTAATCTAGAGCATCCACAACTAATGAAAAAAAAATACAGAGTAATAAAAAACAATATTTCATAATGATCCCCAATTTATTCACTAAACGCCAAGTAAATATTTACAAATATATAATTTTTAACGGAATCTCGTGTTTTACTAACGTAATTTATCACAAACATCAGGAGGGATGCATGAAACAGAATGAATAAAAAACAGGTTCATATTTGAACCTGTCTCAACACAAAAACACCTAATTCTAATACAGATACAACTTACGAAGTTTCTCCACATCCACCCCCAACTGCTGCACTAAAAACTTATCCATTCCGCCATAATTCTCGTCTATCGTGGTTAATGCCATTTCGATATACTCTTTCTGCACGGAACTAATATAATACATACATTCTGCCATCTTATTATCCCCGTATAGAGCTTTCATTGCCTCCATCGTCACACCCGTCAACTCATTTGTCAACATATAGTCTTCAATGATCGTTTCTCGGTCAACACCTAAAGCTGCCAAAAACAAGGCTGCCGCAAATCCGGCCCGATCCTTTCCAGCCGTGCAATGGAACATTAACGGAGTCTTGTCTGCCTCCATCAACGTCTTGAAGAAAGATTTGTATTCTGCCTGAAAACTGATTACAAACTCCCGGTTCCCGTCTACCAGATATTGTTTAGCCCCCTCCACATCCCCTCTTCTGATAACATCCGAAACATCAATGGAAGACAAATTTCCGGGTTCGATCGGATAATTAATACAATTCACAGTTGTCGTGGGAACCTTATCCGGTTCTGCCTCTTGTTCGCTACTTGAACGGAAATCGATCACAGTCTTTAAGGGGATCGTTGCCAAATACGCTAAATCATCTTCCGTGAGACTGTTACATTTTCCTGAACGGAACACCAATCCCCACTTCACCCGGCGTCCATCCTTCGTTTTATAACCTCCCAGATCCCGGAAATTAGACTGTCCCACCATCGGCAATTGTCTTAATCCCAAGGCCGTTCTAGCTCCACCGGCCCATTCCAAGCAATAGAGCTGATATTTTCCCGTGTTCAATTCTGTCGTTCCCTTCGTATTTCCTTGTAACAAAGGTTCATCAAAAAGAATAGAATTACTATTTTCCCCGCCATACACTTTCCACTCTCCCTCTTTTAATATTTCAATACTGGTTTTCTTAGACTCTTTATCGGCCTTTATTGTTGCATAAGAGCTTATATCCGTCCCCGAATACAAATTCGTATTAATTGAATCATCATCTGAACAAGCCAACACTCCAACCAACATGGCAAAAACAAAACACCACTTACTCATTTTTAATAAATACTCTTTCATAATCTTTTTTCTTTTCATTTGACGCCACAAAGAAAAGCTTGTAATATTACCGAACGATTACATTCTTGTGAAAGAACGATTACAACTATTTATCCTCATTCCCTTGTATTATACCCCGGAATAACGTAATTTTACCATATGATCATCAGTGCAAGCAGAAGAACAGACATCCCTTCATTCTACTCAACATGGTTTTTTAACCGTGTTCGGGAGAAACACGTTCTTGTTCCGAACCCCTTCAACCCGAAACAAATCAGCCGGGTCAGACTAACGCCAGACGTGGTGGACTGTATTGTATTCTGGACCAAAAATCCGACTCCGATGCTTGATAAACTTAACCATCTAAAAGAGTTCAAATATTACTTTCAATTCACACTTAACGCTTACGGAAAAGAAATTGAAACCAATCTACCTTCTTTCGAACAAAGAATAGACACCTTCAAACGCCTCTCCGACCTCATCGGGAAAGAAAAGGTCATCTGGCGTTACGACCCGATCTTGACAAACGAAACCTATAACACGGATTTTCACAAAACTACTTTCTTCAAAATTGCCACACAGCTCAAAGATCACACCGAAAAATGTATGATTAGCTTTATTGACTATTACAAACATATCCGTCCGTCCCTCTCTTCCCAGAATATACACCCGCTTACACTGGAAGAGATCCGGGAAATGGCATATTCTTTCCGGCAGTCCATCTCCTCGACCCCAATTCAACTAAACACCTGTACCCGGAAAGTAGACCTTTCCGATATGGGAATTCCTGCCGGAATGTGTATTGACCGAGAATTAATAGAAAGACTCACAGGCTACCCGATTTCCGCACAGAAAGATAAAAACCAACGAGACGTTTGTCGCTGTATTGAAAGTATAGACATCGGCACCTACGACACCTGTTTCAATGGCTGCCTCTATTGTTATGCTAACACAGCCAAACACAAACCGTTCCGTAACCTACAAAAGCATGATCCCGCCTCCCCGAAACTCATTGGACAGGTAAACGATGACGACATCATAAAAGATCGAGCCATGTGTAGCCTCAGACGTGATCCCTCGTTATTCTGACAGAATTAAAGCCACCTTTTCAACTCATCGGGCAACATTGGCATTGCCCCCGTCTGACTACAAACAAAAGCGGAAACCTCCACGGCAAAACGATGAGCCTCAACCATTGATCTCCCTTTCAAAACCGCAGCACAAAATGCTGCCGTGAAAGAATCCCCGGCTCCCACCGTGTCTGCCACCTTCACATGAGGGGTATCCAAAAATGACCGTATATCGCCCGCAAACACGTAACTTCCCTGCACCCCACATGTAAGTATCAACACCTCCAGATCAAACCGATCCATCATCTCCCTACACCTCTTTTCTACCGATTCTTCCGACAATTCTAATAAATCGGATAAAATAACCAATTCTTCATCATTCAACTTCAATATATTACACCGGGCCAAAGAATCTTTCAAAACCTCTACCGTGTAAAAATGCTGACGAAGATTTATATCAAAAACTTTATATGCCTCCCCGGACATGGCCTCCAAAAATCGGTTCAACGTTGTACGAGTTACCACATTCCGTTGAGCCAGAGACCCAAAACAAACACAACGAACCTGACAAGCCAATCGATCAAGTTCCGGGGTGTACGGCACGTTATCCCACGCCACGCCCTGTTTTATTTCGTAACAAGGAATCCCCTCTCCATCCAGCGTAACTTCAACGATACCCGTCGGGAAAGGCACCCGTTCCACCCAATAGCGTAGCCCCTTCCCGTTAAAATTTTCCAGAATCTCATCTCCCAACACATCTTCCCCCACAGCACTCACCACCCGGCTATCAAAACCGAATTGCGACATATGGTAAGCAAAATTAGCAGGAGCCCCGCCAATCCTTTTTCCTTCCGGAAACACATCCCAAAGAACCTCTCCGATTCCCACGATAATATCATTCATCATCACGTGTATTTAGTCATAAAATGCATATACAAAAGAAAGCAATTGATATGAAAAATCGGTATTTTCCCAAACAAATATTTTAAGAAATACCGATTTTTATAATCATTAACCACTACCAAGTTTTACTCTTATATTCCATATCAACAATTTCATCGTATGGTCCCATAGCTTCATAAGGTACAATCATATCATCCTCCTTTGGTAATGGGAACAGTCCCTCTGCTGGATCTTGAGGCATTCCATTAGAACTGATCCAAAAACGATAAACATACCCTTTATCCCCTTTATTCAATGCTATAAACATCATGTAAGCATACGCATCCTTGGTATGCATCTCTACTACATTAACATCAGGATCTTTAAAATGATACTCCGAACTCAATTTATTCTGGATTGCACACTCCCACTTAAACTCTAATTGTGATTCGTCAAAACCATTTAGTTCCAATGTCATGGGGATCGACAACAGTTCCCCCATCTTCAAACGATAAACGAGCTCGTACTCCCCTTCTATGGTTACCTCGTCTACCGTTGTTTAATCGTAATTTCCTTTATCCTCATAAACTCATCCACCATATCCAGTAACACAGCCCCGTAACGTTCCACGATCTTTTTCCCAACTCCGGGAACTGCCAGCAATTCCTTTGAATTCGTGGGCAGCGTGTTACTGATTCCCAACAAAGCTTTCTGCTGCAATACCGTGTACACGGGCAATTTCAATCGTTCAGCCTCTTTGTTCCTCCAAGCACGAAGAGTTTCATATAACTTCGAATGTAATATATCAGGAGAAATCTCCACTTTCTCCGCTCCGGCACGTTTCGCCTTAATCTTCACCTTCGGGGCATCAATTAACGCCTTCGCCTTCGCCCGTAAATAATCTTTTACAGAAAAACCGTTCCCGATCACTTTCAACGTTTCAAGTTTCAAGTTCACCTCTCCCCGAAAACGTTCCATATTTTGTTCCACCAACTTCCTCACCTCCTTGTTATCAATCTCCGGAATAGACTCTTCCAAGAATTTTCCAAAAATAGACATCGTATGTTCCCGGAAATATTCCGTCCCCTTCTTCACCCGGTCCGCGATCACCGGGTCCGCCTCGTAATTCCCTTCTTCCGGCATCAACCGTTCCAACTGGTTCTGAAACCGTTCGGCCACCGCCAACAATTCCTCCGCACACTTGGCTCCCGCCACCCGGTAACGTTCCACCCAATCGGGATACAACCGACGCAACTGCTCATCCAACACCCGGTACAAATAATGTAACCTCCACCGAATCGTCTCGTAATCGAATTGTTCCAGCAACAACTCCCTGAAATAAGACTGCCGGGCCTGTTGCAATTCCTCCTTATTCGGCTCCTTCTGTTCCGCCTCCCGCACGAATTCATCTATTGCCCCGTCACTCATCAGTGAACGCACGGTTACTGGGGAACTCAACACAAGTCCCTCGAAGGTCTTGCAACGGCTCAACGCCACGTACACCTGCCCATGAGCAAACGCCGCATTCGCATCCACGATCGCCCGTTCAAACGTCAACCCTTGGCTTTTATGAATCGTAATCGCCCACGCCGTTTTCAACGGGTACTGCTTAAACGTTCCCTCCACCGTCTCCGTGATCTCCCGAGTCTCCTCGTCCAGCGTGTATCTCGTGTTCGTCCATTCCTCCGGTGTCACCTGAATCTTCAGGCCATCCTCTTTTCCTACCACCTCGATGGAACGGTCATTAATAGCCGTGATTTTACCGATTTTCCCATTATAGTAACGCTTTTCCGGTGATGAATCATTTTTCACGAACATCACCTGCGCCCCTTGTTTCAGCACCAACGTCTCCTCCGTGGGATAAGAATAAGTGGGGAAATTATCCTTCACTTCTGCCTTGAACGAATAAGCCCTAGTGGATAATTCTGCCATTTTCACGTCGTTAATCCTTTGTGCTTGGTGGTTATGTGTTGTCAACGTGATATACCCCTCGTCATCCGAAGGCTTAAAGCCCGGTACATACCTCCGGTTCAACATCCCCAACACCGCAGCATCCACCCGGTTCTCCCGTACCCGGTTCAACAGGTCCACGAATTCCCGATCCTGTTGCCTGTAAACGTGTTTCAACTCGATCGCCACGTAGCGGGTTGCTGCCAAAGCCTTACTATGGAAAAAGAACGCCGATGCGTAATGTTGTTTCAACAACGCCCACTCGTCCTCTTTCACCACGGGAGCCAACTGCTGCAAATCACCGATCAACAACAACTGCACCCCACCGAAAGGCTCGCTCTTGGAGCGGTAACGACGCAACATATCATCCACCGCATCCAGCAAATCTGCCCGTACCATACTGATCTCGTCAATCACCAGCAAATCAATCGTCTTGATAATATTGATCTTTTCCCGGTTGAACTTGTGCGTGTATTGCAATTTTTCACCTCGCTCCACCGTATCCGTACTTCCCGGCACGTATGGCCCGAACGGCAACTGGAAGAAAGAGTGGATCGTCACCCCACCCGCGTTAATTGCCGCCACTCCCGTGGGAGCAACCACAATCATCCTTTTGGGTGATCTCCGTTTCAATTCCCGCAGAAACGTAGTTTTTCCCGTTCCCGCTTTTCCTGTAAGAAACACGTTCACTCCCGTATATTCCAAAAAGTCATATGCCAATTCCAGTTGAGGATTACTTTCCATGAATCAAGATTTTACACGAATTATCATTCTATTCGGCCTTCACAGACACGCAACTCGTACAAAGGTAGAAAAATAATCTATTCGTATCACGGCAATTATACACAATCACATACACCTCTTAATATTTTCGATTATTTTTTAGGATTATTCTTTACAGATTCATATATTTGTAGAAATTACATACAATACCATTTATGAGATTTCAAAACTTCATCATGGGCATTCCGTATCGGGTTCGTGCCTAATTTAATCCCGGAAAAATTTCTCCGGACTTTTTTAAAACTTTCCTCCTAACCGGGAAGTATCAAGGTATTGTTTTCTCACTTTTAATAAATTACCATGAATAACTGGAAAAAGGTATTCGCAATTATATGGACAGGACAGTTTTTCTCCATACTGACCAGTTCTCTCGTTAATTTTGCCATCATTTTATGGCTAACCTTTGAAACTAAATCGGCAGAAACTTTGGCTTTCGCCACGATTGCCGCCATGTTACCGCAAGGCATCTTAGGTATGTTCTCCGGAGTATTTATTGATCGGTGGAGCAGGAAGAAAATCATGATCCTGTCTGACAGTTTCATTGCTTTCTGCACACTTATTCTAGCCTTTTTATTTTATTTCGAACAAGCGGAAGTTTGGCAAATCTATCTATTGTTGGCACTCCGATCGATAGGTTCGGCTTTCCATGCTCCTTCGATGCAAGCATCTATCCCGTTACTCGCTCCAGAATCTCAATTATTACGAATCGCCGGGATCAACCAGATGATCAATTCTGCCTGTAATATAGCCGGACCAGCTTTAGGCGCCCTAGCCATTACCACGCTGGCCATGCCTGTCGTGCTTATGCTCGACGTGATCGGAGCCATACTCGCCTGTACCTCGCTGGCTTTCGTCAAAATACCGAACCCACCACCCGGTGAACACGCGGGAGAAAACAATGTCCTTCAAGACTTAAAAGAGGCTCAACGGGAGGTAGTCAGCCACCGGGGAATGCCATTATTATTAATACTCTCGATCATAGCCACATTTTTTATCATGCCAGTCAGCGTACTTTTCCCTTTAATGACCCTAAATCACTTTTCGGGAGATGCTTTCCAAATGAGTCTGATTGAAGCCATTTGGGGAGTCGGGGCCCTATTGGGGGGAGTTGCCTTGAGTATCAAACAATACAAGATCAACAAAATCACGCTGATCAACCTGACATATATCCTCTTGGGAGCCGGATTCACGGCATCTGGCCTACTATCTCCCAATGCCTTTGTTTGGTTCGTCGTGTTTACCGCATTTGAAGGCGTGATCGGGTCATTATACTTTGCCTCGTTCACTGCCGTTATCCAGACGAAAATCAACCCGGCAATACTCGGACGAGTATTTTCCATATACATGAGCCTTAGTATGCTCCCCTCCATGCTCGGATTAATGAGTACCGGGTTTATTGCCGATCACGTGGGGATTACAAACACGTTCGTTATTGGTGGACTCGTGATATTAGCTATCGGGGTTATATCATTCTGCCTCCCGTCCTTGTTACAAGTGGGCAAATTGACCGTTAACGGGAAAACCCGCAATATCTAAAGTATATAAATCGAAAGCCACCTCGAAAAAGGTGGCTTTCAAATATCTGATCAATTCGATAAATTACTTTCCGGCACGAGCTTTATACTCTTTCAAACCGTCTTGCAAGAATTTCACGAAAGCATCCCGATCTTTATTATAACCTCTGGCGGGTTGTAATACATGCGGTTTCAATACTTTCTCATTACCTTTACGGCTATCTAACAAGATATAGTTCGGTTGAGCGTTCGACTCGAATTGCTTGATCTGGAAGTCTGTATTCTTCTTTCCAAGCGTGTTTTTCTTCTTTCCGTCATACTCTGACACATAAACCTCTTCTGCTGGTAATTTAGTCTTATCGTCCACGTAAAGAGCCACGATGATATAATCATTCTTCAGCATTTCAAGCACACGAGGATCAGACCAAACGCTTTGTTCCATCTCACGACAGTTCACACAACCGTGACCGGTGAAGTCAATAAACAAGGGTTTATCTTGAGCTTGTGCGGCTTTCAATGCCTGATCGTAATCGAAATAACCATCCAACCCGTGGGGCAAGTGCAAGAAATCAGAGTATTTCACAGGTTCGTTGGATGCGGCGCTAGCGGCACCTTGTGTTCCACCCACCTGCACGCCACTCTTCATGATCTCTTTCGCGTTGTCACGCACAATACGGTTAATATCGAAGTCTATCGTTTCTTGTGGCGGGAAATATCCGGCCAAAGCTTTCAACGGTGCCCCGAACATACCCGGGATCAAATAGATCACGAATGACATGGTAATAATAATCATCACCAAACGAGGTACTCCGATATATGGCAAGTCGCTATCGTGAGCGAATTTGATTTTACCCATCAAGTACAATGCTTGTAACGTGAACACTGCTACCCAGATAGCGATGTAAACCTCACGGTCTAACAATCCCCAGTGGTAAGTCTGGTCTGCTACCATCAAGAACTTGAATCCAAGGGCAACCTCCACGAATCCTAATACAACTTTCACCGCATTTAACCAACCTCCTGATTTCGGTAGATTGCTTAATTTTGAAGGGAAGAAAGAGAAGAATCCGAAAGGCAATGCCACGGCGATAGAGAATCCTAACATACCGATGATCGGACGTAATACAGATCCGCGTGCAGCCTCTACCAACACGGTTCCAACGATCGGGGCGGTACAAGAGAATGACACCAATACCAACGTGAATGCCATGAAGAAAGCTCCGATGTAACCACCTTTATCAGCTTGTTTATCCGATTTATTTACCAACCAAGACGGTAACACGATCTCGAACGCACCAAAGAAGGATGCAGCGAAGATCATAAATATAATGAAGAAACAAATATTAGGCAGCCAGTTCGTACTCAACCAGTTAATGAATCCCGGTCCTAACAAGAACGAAATGATCAATCCTAAAGCGGTATAGATACCAACGATAGACAAGGCGAAGAAAATAGCTTTTGCCTTTGCTTTTGCTTTATTACTATCCCCATGCATGAAGAATGACACCGTCATCGGGATCATCGGGAACACGCAAGGCATCACAACTGCCAGTAATCCACTACCAAAAGCCACCCAGAAGAACAACCACAAGGAATCATCCTCGGTTGCATCCTTCGTTTCATCGGCAGCAGCAACAGTAGCTTTATCTGCACCTTTGTTACCCAACTCAATCGCGAAGTCCTTCTCTCCCGGCACACAAGCACCTTCCTGACAAGCCTGGAATTCAACGCTTCCTTTCACGGTAGTAATGGAAGGATCGGTAACTTTGATCTTTTGGGTTATGGTGTAATTATTTGAATAATACCACACATCGACTCCGAAAACATCATCATGCTTTTTACTTGGTTCACTCTCCTCGGCCGTACCCACTAATTCGATTCCCTCTCCCACTTTCTCAATGGTAATTGATGTAGGCATGGGACCACCTGCCGGGGTTGACATGGAGTAAACCGTCCACCCGGGTTGAATGGTTGCTTTAAAGGTTAAAGCGTATTCGTTATCCCCGGTTTTCTTCTGTGAAAACGTCCAACTTGTCGGGTCAGACATTTGAGCGAAAACCGAAAAGGTTCCCACGAACAACGTAAAGATCAACGTCAATAGTCTCTTTTTCATAAAAAATTATTTAATAAAACATCAATTTGCATGCTTCTCGAAATCGTATGCATTATCACACAGTGGACGCAAAAGTACCATATAATTTGTTCTCACACAAATTCATGGTACTATTTTAACATCGTTTTAAGATGGAATGACGAAACTGTAAGTAAAAACACCTACTCGGGTTCTATTTCTCTATTAAAACGATTAAAAAACTTATATTCGTAAATATAAAAAGAGGGAACTCCGACCACCTTTAAATGGATATGGTGCTTGAAAGCCCACTTCCTACGCAAAGACCAGAAACCTTTTTTCAAATACGCCTCCACGAAGGGGTGTACTTTCAATACCAGATTCTTGATTTTCTTCTCTTCGACCAAGAACTCAAGCTGATCTTCAATCTTATCAATCACTAAAACAGCAGCATCGGCCTTACCGGTTCCATGACACACGGGACAAGTCTCCGTGGTCGTCACGGTCATTTCCGGACGTACCCGCTGGCGCGTGATTTGCATTAATCCGAATTTACTCAGAGGGAGTATGGTATGCTTGGCACGATCGAGTTCCATTGCCGAACGCATCTTATCGAACAACTTCTGGCGGTTCTCCGCCTGTTGCATATCAATAAAGTCGATCACGATAATACCTCCCATGTCTCGCAATTGTAACTGACGAGCCACCTCGTCGGCAGCAGCCAAGTTTACTTCCAGGGCATTTGATTCCTGATCATCGCCCAATTTCACACGATTCCCGCTATTCACGTCTATCACATGAAAAGCTTCCGTGTGTTCTATAATGAGGTATGCCCCGTTTTTAAACGAAACGGTACGTCCCAGCGAAGACTTGATTTGCTTGTCCACCCCAAAATGATCGAAGATCGGTACCTCGGTTGACACAAATTTAACGATACCTTCTTTCTCCGGAGCTATCGTGCTGATATAACGCTTAATTTCTTTACTCAATGCTAAATCATTCACATAAATGTTCTCGAACGAGGGATTCAATATATCCCGGAGAATAACGCTGGTTCGGTCAATCTCTCCCAAAATCAGCTTGGGAGGCTCTATATCCCGAAGATGTTTGAACGCGGTCTCGAAACGTTCAACAAGTTCTGTTAATTCACTGTCAAATAGCTCGGCATTCTTGCCTTCGGCGACAGTTCTCACGATCACCCCGAAATTCTTGGGGCGTATACTTTCAATCAGTCTTTTCAAACGCTTCCGTTCTTCGACCGATTTTATCTTTTGTGACACGGATACCTTTTCCGAGAAAGGCATCAGAACTAGGTGGCGGCCGGCAATACTCAACTCGGAGGTCAAGCGCGGACCCTTGGTGGAAATAGGTTCTTTCGCGACCTGCACGGCCACATATTGGCCGACAGAAAGCACGTCCCCGATCTTCCCGTTTTTACTGATTTCCGGCTCCAGTTTTAATTTGGCTACAGGCATCCCCTTCCGGGCTATACATTGCTTTATATAGCTATCCAAAGAATAAAACTGGGGACTGAGATCAAGGTAATGCAGGAAGGCATCCTTTTCATAGCCGACATTAACGAAAGCGGCATTCAAACCGGGCATGATTTTCTTCACTTTCCCGTAATAGATGTCACCTACCGCAAATTTAACGCTAGTCTTCTCCGTTGTCAACTCTACCAACCGCTTGTCCTTTAACAAGGCGATTACTACTTCTTCCGCTTTTACATCTATGACTAACTCAGTATTCACTACCTGATCAATTAATGTATTAATCAAAATAAACCTAAAGGCATAGCCCTTAGGTTTATAATCTCTAACTCACAAACGATGACTACTTCTTTTTGTGTCTGTTCTTTCTCAGTCTCTTTTTCCGTTTGTGAGTGGCCATCTTATGTCTCTTTCTTTTCTTTCCGCTTGGCATAATTTCACTCCTTTCTTATTTTACTTGATCTTTCACCTGATTGACGAAACTCTTCGAAGGCTTGAACGAAGGAATAAAGTGTTCAGGTATCTTGATCGTTACATTTTTAGAAATATTACGAGCGGTTTTCTCAGCTCTCTTTTTCACTACAAAACTTCCAAAACCTCTTAAATATACATTTTTTCCATCAATCACAGAACCTTTGATTGCTTCCATAAAAGCTTCAACTGTAGTTTGTACCGCAGCTTTCTCGATACCAGTGGTTCTTGAAATTTCATTCACGATGTCCGCCTTTGTCATTTTCTTTAAGTATTTAATATTCAATATTATATTTCGTTTCTTTTAGATTTCAGACTGCAAATATATATCTTTTCCACAAACAATGAAACAAACCACCGCATTTTTGTTAATATTTTTTGTGTTCTATATCTTTAATTGTCAACATCGGACATATCCTCGCACCGCTTTTTACAACACCCCTTTGTCTTGCCCGCTATTTATTTAAACTGGTTACAACAAAGTTATCACATCCAGCAATCGGGAATAAATCACGAATCATAACAAGATGGCATTGGGATTATTTTTTTTCTCCGAAATTATTCCGTAATTTGTGACAAATTTTAATCCATACATATTATACATGGTAAACAAAGTTATTCTTATCGGTAATGTCGGGGGAGACCCGGACGTAAAATATCTCGAAGGAGGTGTTGCCGTGGCAAGATTCAGCCTCGCCACGTCGGAAGTCTACAATAATAAAAACGGCGAGCGTGTAACTCAAACCGAATGGCATAACATCGTCCTCTGGCGTAATTTAGCACAAATTGCAGAAAAATACGTGCGCAAAGGAATGATGCTTTATATTGAAGGACGTATCAGAACCCGTTCATGGGACGACCAAAACGGGGTGAAAAGATACACGACCGAGATTTACGGGGATAATTTCCAGATGTTATCCCGCAAACAGGATAACGGGGATAAACCTCAAGACACGCACATGCCACAAGCACCCGATTTAAGCGGTGGTGACGACAGTGACGATCTTCCGTTCTGAAAGATAAAAGCTAAGAATTAAAAACTAAAAGTTTGAAGTAAACGATTTCGAACAAGGAAATCAGGCTTTAAACGATTAGTTTTTAGTTTTTATCTTTTATCTTTTAGTTTTTCTATGTATCTTTCGGCGATATTTAAGTTTAACCAATTATATAAATTTTGGACACAGATTATATTCCCCTTGCCGGGCAGATTTTTACAGGTGCATTCACCCTCATCGATTTAATTTTCGTCATTATCCTATTGCTTTTATTATTATGCTCAGCATTAATTTCCGGTTCGGAGGTTGCCTATTTCTCACTTTCTCCCTCGCAATTGAAATACTTGGAAGACAACGGGTACGAGAAGGCCCGCAACCTGCAACAGAAACCCAACCGACTACTCGCCACGATTTTAATATCCAACAATTTCGTGAACGTGGCCATTGTCGTGCTGTCCACCTATCTGGTAAATTCATTATTTGATTTCTCGGCTTATCCCACGTTAGGTTTCATTATCCAAGTGATCGTGGTAACGTTCGTGATCTTACTGGCCGGAGAAATCATTCCTAAATTATACGCCAATCGTTCCCAGTTGAACATGGTGATTTTCATGGCAGGTCCACTGACCTTTTTATCACGCCTGTTCCGTCCGCTATCCGCCCTGTTGATCGGTTCCACCTCTATTATCAGCAAGCGCATGGATAAAAAGGACAATTTATCCATCGACCAATTATCCAAAGCCTTGGAATTAACCAAGGACACGGCAATCAACGAGGAAAAAGACATTTTGGAAGGCATTGTCCGTTTTGGTAATATTGACGCGGTTGACATCATCCGTCCCCGCATCAACGTGATCGCCATTGACGGGAGTTCAAGCTACCAACAAGTGAAAGAGATCATCACTGAACATGGCTACTCACGTATGCCCGTGTACGAGGAAAACTTGGATAACATCACGGGAATCCTCTACGTGAAGGATTTATTACAACATCTGGATGAAAAAGAGGACTTTCACTGGCAAACCTTAATCCGTCCGGCCTATTTTGTCCCGGAAACCAAAAAGATCAACGACCTGCTGGAAGAGTTCCAAACGAAAAAGGTACACTTGGCGATTGTTGTTGATGAATACGGGGGAACCACCGGAATCGTCACGATGGAAGATATTATCGAAGAGATCGTGGGCGACATTAATGATGAATACGACGAACAGGAAATTGTTTACACGCGGGACAAGAATGGGGCATATATTTTCGAGGCCTCCACGCTGTTGAACGATTTCTACAAGATCACGGACATAGAGGAGGATTCATTTCAAGAAGTGGAGGGAGATGCAGACACCTTGGCCGGACTGATCCTTGAAATCAAGGGGGAACTTCCTCACAAGGACGAGGTGATTACATACAAAGAACATCAATTCAAAGTACTCGAAGTTGACAACAGGCGAATCAAGAAAATTCAATACAAAAAGACCGGGCAAGTCCCTCTTTCGCCTATAACTGCCCCACCGATAAGCTAGGACAAGTACTCTGCAAATATACACCCCTTACATACCATGAACACCGGTTCATGTTCATGGTATGTATATGCTATGTTCATGCTATGTCCATGAGCTAGACTATCGGCGGGGGAAGGGATACCCAAAGGCGGACAAAGGGGCGTTCATCGAACACTTTTAATTCCCACTAAAACATTGCCTTCCCATGTGCCGTGTAAGGAACATTTATTCCCAATATCTTACACAAAGTAGGTAATAAATCCGACATCGTGTAGTTCCCTTTCAAATCGGCCTTCACTCCCGCACCGTATAAATACAGGGGAACAATCGGACGCTTGGTATGCCGGAAATAAGTATCCTCCAACTCTTTCAGTTCCGAAACCCAAGTCGGATGGATACAGAAAAAGACATCCCCACTACGTTTGTGAGAAAACGAATTCTGAACCAACCGATTTACCCCTTCCGGGAAGGAAGTGTGCGTTAATGAATAGGCTGTCATGACTTTGGCTACCCCTTCGAACTCGATCATAAAATCAGCCACTTTATCCTGCATTTCTTTCAGATTTATCTTCTTCTGCTCGATCAGATCCCGGTTCAAATAGATTTGTCCCTGATCATAATCGGAAATCCAGTCACCCGGCCCGTAAACCAAACCCAAGTAAGACTTCAACAAGGCCACAGATTTAAATATACTAAAATAATCAGAGTTCACTTTAATCTTCCGCAAATCCTCCGGCATCAATTCCCGCATCTCGGAAAAGGTCACGAACAGCGTGTAGTTTCCTTTCCCGACCCGGGTATCCAACTTACTTACCAATGCCGCAATATCCATATCCAAACGGATCAACATATCTTTCTCCTCGCTCGAATTTATCGTGAAATCCCGGGACATATAGTCTAAACAGGAAAAGTTCAGGGCCAGCAAATCCGGATCATTATCCACTCCCAACCTTTCCTCATCAATCAATTTTTCGGCCAACACACGTACCAATGTATTCGCGTAAGGTGTGGCTTTCAAAACCCGGTAAGTATTATATTCCTTCTTTGCCCGGGCTATATCATAATAGAAATGATTCGTCAGGCGAATACGGGCAGCCGACTTATCCTCGTCAGACAACATCATCCATCCTTTATTCACGAAATGATCGCTCTCGACCCATGTATTATACATTCTCAACCATTCGGGTAATTCCGAACGATAATAAGAAGAGGACACCCATTTACCCGTTTTCTCGCTGAACCAGATGGCCATATCGGCACTACTTCCCCCACTTAGAACAGCTTCGTCACCATTCATGGCAATACTGAACACCCGGGACATGGGATTATTCCATTTCATGGCGCTCCCCAAGCTCATCGTCTGTAAATAATCGGGAGACAAACTTTTTATACTATCCGCCTGTTGATCACCGATTTCCGTATAACGATCGGATCGAGTAGAATACTGACGTTTCCGGCGTAAACGATCGTACCACGCCCTCGACACGATCCCATGTTCCGTGGGTAACATACCCGTGTAAATCGACGCGTGATCCACCCCAGTTTGCGTGTAAAAATAGTTATAATTCATATTCACCCGGGCTCCTTGTTTCATGATCCGTTTCAAACCATTCTCCGACAATTCGTTAGCATACATATCCATCCATTCCGGATAAAAATGACTGATTACCACTCCCACTATCAATTTCGGTTTTTCTTCCGCGAAAACACCAGATACCCAAGCCAATACACTCGCTAATAACAATAACTTTTTCACGATCGTTTCTATTTTATAAATTCGTATTTCTGATCCCAAGTTTCAAATCCTCAGTATAGACACAAAAATAATCAGAATATGATAATTTACAACTTATAATTCTTTCAATTCTTAATTGTTTCGTATCTTTACGGCAAGAATCTATAATAACCATATCCATTATGACTGAGAAAAAGTGCCAGTTGACAGAAAAACTGAGGAACTATGTTTATCGCTACGGAACTGAATTATCGGACGATAAATTGAAGAAAATGGGAACTTCTCTTGAGGAGATTAACGAGAATTTCTCAGACATGGAAGACATCGCGAAGAGTATCTTCGAGCAAGAGCGTATTGCTTTTGAAAAGATATTCAAAGAATACGATTTCGACGGATGGAATGCGATTGACATTCTACTACTGGTTGGAAACGAGATCCACCAGCGCTTTTTTAACGTGTCACCTTCCGTCAGCTACAAATTAGCCGAGGCGTTCCCGGAACTATTCGAACAGCACAAGCTGGAACGTTCCAATTTTATCTACGAGAAGATTAAAATTAACATCGAAAAGGGAATGCAACAAGGTATGTACAAAAACGACGTGTCAAGCGAAATGGTTGCCCGCATGTATATTGCCAAACTGAATGATATTCACAATCAAGAGATCTACCCTCCCGAAGTCTTTGATTTCGCTACCATTTTCAACAATTTGATTGACGGGGTAATCAAAACCATCACGAACGAGGATGGATGGCAATATTACAAACAGCGTAAACAACTGTACAGCGTATTAAGTTTTAACAGGTAAAAAGAAAACAATGAGTGCAAAATATCAAATCGATGACATCGATCGCAAGATCTTGTCTCATCTTGTAAAAAATGCAAGAATTCCCTTTTTGGAAATAGCCCGGGAATGTGGCATATCCGGAGCCGCCATCCACCAACGCGTGAAAAAGATGGAAGACTCCGGTATTATCGAAGGTTCCCGTTTTATCGTGAAACCCGATGCACTTGGTTTTGGTGTATGCGCTTTTATCGGGGTTATCCTTGACCACGCTCACACCTACAAGACTGTCGTGAAAGAGATTGAAAGCATCCCGGAAGTTACAGAATGTCACTTTATCACGGGCGGTTTTACCTTTTTGATTAAATTAAGATGTAATGATCACCAACATTTGATGGATATTCTGATCAACACGTTACAGAACATCCCCGGTATCGCTAAAACCGAAACATTCATCTCTTTGGATCAGCTTATCGAGAAACAGATAGCCCTATCCCCACAGGACAAATAGTCGTTTTAAGTTAAATCAAACCGTCATATTTTTCTTCTTCCTGGATAGTTTTGGGGCAATTACTTTCAATACTCCAGGAAGTACTTTTACCTTTACCGGAGACTCCAAAGTATACGGGTCTCCATCAATATGAGCTTTATTCAAGTCTCCTTCCAAAATCGCCTCCCTGCATTGGATTTCGCTAAAATAAGGAAGTCGAGCGATCTTGGAATTCATAAAGCAATAGAGGAAACGAGGTATTTGATAATATTTAGGCCTCTTCAAAATGCAAATATCAACCAGCCCGTCCCGTAACGAGGCTTTGGGGGCTATCGAGGCATTATTTCCATACTGGGAACTATTGGCAACACTCAAAACGAAACAATCTTCCTCCCACGTTTTCCCGTCTATATGAAACACGTAACGCTTACCGGGGTAACGAAACCACATATGCACGATCGAGTAGATATAAGAAAATATTCCCCGGATCTTCATGGTACTAAAAAAGTGTGCCACCTCGGCATCAAAGCCAAAACCACTCACGTTCAACGAGTAATGGCCATTAATTTCCACGACATCAATATCCGTAGTCTCACTTTTCAAAATCTGTTTCAACGCTTTATTCATCATCTGGGAAAAACCTAAATGACGGGCAAAGCCGTTACCACTCCCTAAAGAGATCACGCCAAAAGCGATGCCCGTATTTATCAGGGCAGTACCGATTTCATTTACCGTACCATCCCCACCTGCCGCGATGATATGCGTGTAATTCTGATGCTTGGCCTGCTCCACGATCTCTTTCGCGTGCCCGGCATATTCCGTGAAACGTATATTGTACTCGATGTGTTTGTACGCCGCAATATGCCTTATCCGGTAAGGAATCTCCCAGCCCAAACCGAATCCCGATATAGGATTCACGATAAACAATATTCGATAATGAACCACGTGTTAATTTTAGATTTAATGATTTTAGATTTTAGATTCTGGCAGCCTAAGCTGCCACTAACATAGCACCACACAGACCTTATGACCTCTCTCCCATTTTCAATTGCTAATTGTCTTTCCGTCCGATTCCGTAATACATATAACCGAATTCTTTCATTTGTCCCGGGCTGTATATATTTCTTCCGTCAAATATAATCTTGTGCTTTAATGCTTTTTCGATAAAAGTAAACTTGGGAATCTTGAATTCAGCCCATTCCGTCACCACGATCAAGGCATCGGCATCGGTCAACGCATCATACATATTATCTGCGTATTCAATACGATCACCAATCCGTCTCTTACACTCTTCCATAGCCACCGGATCAAATCCTCGTACCACAGCTCCGGCCCCCACTAATTTATCAATTAACACTAATGAAGGAGCTTCTCGCAAATCATCCGTACCCGGTTTAAACGACAATCCCCACATGGCAAAACGTTTTCCCGTCAAATTCGGCCCAAAGTGTGACGTGATCTTTCGGAACAACACGCTCTTCTGGTTCTCGTTCACCCGCTCCACCGCTTTCAGTAACTCTAGGCTATGTCCATGATCATCCCCCGTGCGAATCAACGCTTTCACGTCCTTCGGGAAACAGGAACCGCCATAACCGCACCCGGCATTCAAGAATTTCTTCCCGATACGGGAATCACTACCGATACCTTTCTTCACGGCTTCCACGTCAGCCCCGACAATCTCACACAAATTAGCGATGTCATTCATAAACGAGATACGGGTAGCCAGCATTGAGTTTGCCGCGTATTTAGTCATTTCCGCCGACAATATATCCATAAAATAGATCGGTGTATTATTCAATATAAAAGCATGGTATAAACGTTCCATGACCCGACGGGCACGATCACTCTCCACCCCGATCACCACGCGATCCGGAGAGATAAAATCGTTCACCGCATCCCCTTCCTTCAAGAATTCCGGATTAGAAGCCACGTCAAATGCCACCTCGACACCTCGTTTTTCCAAAGCTGCTTGAATTACTCCTTTCACCTTGTAATTCGTTCCCACGGGCACCGTTGATTTCGTCACCACGACAATATAATCATTTATGATCTCCCCGATTTCACGAGCCACATCCAGCACATAGTGCAGGTCGGCACTCCCATCCTCATCAGGCGGGGTTCCCACGGCAATAAAAACAGCATCAGCATCCTTCAATGCCTCTCTCAACGAAGTAGTGAAAAAGAGGCGTCCATCTTCCCGGTTCCGGGTCACCAGCTCGGCCAGTCCGGGTTCATATATAGGCATACCCCCATGATTCAACAACTCGATCTTGACATTGTTAACATCGACACACGTTACGGTTACTCCCGTTTCGGCTAAACATGTTCCAGACACAAGTCCGACATAACCGGTTCCAACAACAGCTATTCTCATATTATCTATTTTACCTCCCAAATTAGGGTCTGATTTTTCATTTTCGCAAAAATATAAATTTAAAACGAACAATAAGTTCCCATACCGTTTTTTTATTTAATTTTGTCTTAATGATAAATCAAACATTACCAGCATGAAAAAAAGAATTCTTCTTTTTCCTTTACTGTTTTTGATGATCACGATCTTTTCGTGCAAAGATAAAACCAAGGAACAAAGCAAGCTAGAGTATAGCAAATACATTTCCGGCTTTACACAGGGAATGATAAAATCCTCCGACCCGATCTATGTTCGGTTGGAAAATAATGTTTTGCAAGTAGGGGACAGTCTTCCCACGCAGGTCGAAAAACTATTAAAGATCTCTCCGAAAGCAGAGGGAACCGTATCTCTACGGGACGGTAACATTATCGAGTTTACCCCCACCAAGCCGCTAAAAAACGGGCAAACATACGACATCAGTCTCTACTTGGACAAACTCTGCAAAGTCCCTTCCGACTTGTCAACCTTCCGTTTCAGCGTGAAAGTCCTCCCTCTCGTGTTTGCGTTCCAAGAGGGCAGCTTGAATATCGACCCCACGGATAACAACAGATTTTCTTACCGAGCCTCCATCACGAATTCCGATGCCGTGGCCCCCGCCGAAATAGAACTACTCGTGAAAGCGACGATAAATGGCTTGTCCCACAAATTAGAATGGGAACACACACCCTACACCCACTACTTCACGGTTCCGGACATCAACCGGACAGACGAAACACAATCACTGGAGTTAAGTTTCAACAAAAAGGTGAAAAACGGGAACGATTTGATCGTGGAGATCCCCGGTTCAAAAATATTTTCCGTACTGGAAGTCAAAGCAAGCGATGAAAACTCCCAGACCATAGACATCATCCTCTCGGACAACGTGGATGCCTCTCAGGATTTACAAGGATTAATCACCGTAGACGGAGTGAATCGCCTAAACTTCAACGTGCAGGGTAACATTATCCGAGTATATTCCAACGAACGGGACAAGATGCAAGGGGTCGTTCAAATAAATATCTATAAAGGTATCAAAAACTCATTCGGTGAAAAATTGAAATCGGATGCCACCTACAACGTCAGTTTCGCCTCCGCCAAACCCGCTGTTGCCTTTATTGGTGAGGGAACATTTACCCCGGCCGAGGGAAACGTGCTGATCCCCTTCTCCGCAGTAGCCCTGAAAGCCGTGCAATTGCGTGTGGTAAAGGTATTCAACCAAAACATGAACTTCTACCTGCAAGACGGTAATTACAATTATAGTAGCGATTACCAGTTACGCCGGGTGGGACGCATCATCTTGGATAAAAAAATCCCGCTTGAAAAAGAAGGTCACCCAATAAATGCCAACAAATGGCAGGACTACACGATAAATCTGGCAGACCATATACAATTGGAAAAAGGAGTTATCTACCGGGTTCAACTGAAATTCCAAAAATCCTACACGACCCTAGCCTGTGCTAACGAGGGATTGGATGGAATCACGGAAGACCATTGGGATTTCCAGTCTGATTATGACGATTATGATGACGACGATTACTACTATAATTACCCGTCCGACTACTCATGGGAAGAACAAGACGATCCCTGTTCCAACTCTTATTACTACGTGTCTGATCGTTTCCCCAGAAGAAACTTGATCGTCACCTCTCTCGGCCTTACCGCCAAAACCGGAAGTGACGGAAAATACGTGGTAGCCGTGAACGACCTGCTCACGGCCGCTCCCGTGGAAAGTTGCAAGATACTCTTCTTCAATTACCAGAACCAGAAGATTGATTCTGCCGTAACTAACAATTCGGGAATCGCAACCGCACGAGTACAAGGGAAACCGTTCATCGTGCTTGCCGTCAAGGGAAACGACAAGGCCTATTTAAAAGTAAGCGATGCAAATTCTCTATCATACAGCAACTTTGACATCAGTGGCGAAGTCGTGCAACAAGGAATAAAAGGTTTTATTTATGGAGAACGGGGCGTATGGCGTCCGGGAAATGAAATACATCTCTCTTTCATGCTGGAAGACAAAGAGCAGGTGATTCCCGTGGGACACCCCATCATTGCCGAACTCTACGACCCGAATGGTAACGTGGTGCAAACGAAACGGGAAGGACGTAACGAACACGGCCTCTATTGTTTCACCTTCAAAACAGACGAGCAGGCCGTCACGGGTTACTGGCGGGCAGTTGTACGTATCGGGGGAGTCTCCTTCTGGAAAACCGTCCGGATCGAAAGTATCAAACCGAATCGCCTCAGTATCGTGACCAACCTGCCGAATGACATTCTGGGAAATGGTATCCCGGATAACTCCATTCCCGTGCAGACCCGTTGGTTGCATGGAGCCAAAACCAGTTCGCTGAAGGTCAACACCGAATTAAAATTATCCCAGAGTAACACCACGTTCCCGGGATACAAAGAATATAGTTTTGATGACCGATCTCGTTATTTTAACGCAACCACAACAACCTTCTTTGAAGGGACCACCGATGCGGAGGGTAATTTTACCCTATCGGCTGATGAAATCAGCACGGAGAACGCCCCGGGAATGTTGAATGCACTACTCACGCTGCGGGTATTCGAACCCGGCGGGGACTTCAGCATCACGACAGCAGGATTCAAATATTCACCTTATAAAGAATATGTCGGCGTGAAACTTCCCGACTCCGAGGATAACTGGTACTCCGCCGGCAAACCGATCCCCATCGCGGGAGCCGTGCTTACGGCCGACGGGAAGCCGGTATCTGACAGGGAAATCGAAGTTGAAGTCTATACCTTGGAATGGCGCTGGTGGTGGGATTCCGAAAGGGACAATATCGGATCATACGTGAACCGCTCCTACCGGAAACCGATCTTCAATAAAACCGTGAAAAGCCAAAATGGTAAATTCAATATTGACGTTACCTGCAACCAATGGGGACGCTATTACGTGATCGCAAGAGATAAATCCTCCGGCCACTCCTGTGGAACGACCTTCTACGTAAGTTCTTGGCGGAATGACATGAATATCCCGGGTATGGCCACCCTACTCACCTTGACCAGCGATAAGAAAGCCTACCGTGCCGGGGAAAAAATAAAAATCACCTTCCCTTCTTCCGAGGGTAGCGTGGCACTCGTGAGCGTTGAAAACGGGAAAACTGTGAAAGACATATTCCGTGTACCGACATCTGCCGGTTCCACCTCTTTCGAGATCGAGGCGACCAGTGAAATGTGTCCCAATATCTACATCAATGTTTCCCTCATTCAACCTCACAAAAACCGGAACAATGACAAACCGATTCGTCTGTATGGAGTACTGAACATCAATATTGACGATCCTAACTTACGCCTGACCCCAAAGATCGATATGGCACAGGAACTTCGCCCGTCACAGGATTTCACGGTTTCCGTGAGCGAAAAGGACGGAAAACCGATGACTTATTCCATTGCCATTGTCGATGAAGGATTGTTATCCCTGACCTCCTTCAAAACCCCGAACCCCTTCCCCGCATTCTATGCCAGAGAGGCCCTCGGCGTAAAGACGTGGGACTTCTACGATGATGTCATCGGAGCATTCGGGGGACGTTTGGAAAAAGCATTTGCCGTGGGAGGTGACGAATCCTTGGAACCGGAAGAGAACCGAAAAAGCAATCGTTTTACTCCCGTGGTAATCTTCAAAGGCCCGTTCACCATCAAGAACGGGGAAAAGAAAATGCACACCTTCCGGATGCCGGAATACATCGGGGAAGTACGCACAATGGTCGTTGCCGAGGACAACGGACGTTATGGTTCCGCCTCGCAAAGCACGAAAGTCAACAAACCATTGATGCTCAACGTCACGATGCCTCGTTTGTTCACCCCGGGAGACGTGATCGAAATTCCGGTAACCCTGTTCGCCATGAAAGAGAACATCAAGAATGTTACCGTGAACATCCAAACCGACGATAAGATTGAAATCATTGAACCCGCAAGCAAAGAAGCCCACTTCTCCGGCACGGGAGAACAGATCATATTCTTCAAGGTAAAAATCAAAGAAAACATTGGTAAATCCACGTTGACCTTCACGGCACAAAGCGGCTCGGAGAAAGCCCATTTCAGTTGTGATGTCGACATCCGCATACCGAACCCCAAGGTAACCCGAGTAGACGCACGGGAAGTGGCAAGTGGAGAATCCATCACCTTCAACAACACGATGGAAGGTTTGGAACCCGCCTCGTTCCTCGAAATCACCTCCATCCCGGCGCTTAATCTGGAACAACGTCTCGGCTACTTGATTCGTTACCCGCACGGATGCGGAGAGCAAATCACCTCTGCCGTGTTCCCGCAGCTCATGCTCGACCGAATTATGGACCTCAGCGAGGCTCAAAAAGTTACCGCAGAATTGCACGTGAAAGACGTTATCACCCGCTTGCGCAACTACCAAGTAAGCAATGGTGGGTTCAGCTATTGGTCGAACTCCAGCTACGTTTCCGACTGGGTTTCCACCTACATCACGGATTTCTTAATTCAAGCAGAGAAAGTCGGTTATCGAATCCCGACTTCCATGAAAAACTCCGCTCTTGATTACCTAGCAAAACAAGCAAATGCTTGGCGACGGGGAGATTATTACTCGGAAATCGAACAATCCTACCGCCTCTACGTGCTTGCACTTGCCGGCAAACCCAATATGGCAGCCATGAACCGGATGAAGGAAGATACCTACAAAAACCCGATTGCCCGCTGGCAACTGGCGGGAGCCTACGCCTTGGGCAAACACGAAAAGATTGCCAAAGCGCTGATCGCCAATCTTCCGGCAGAAGCTGAACTATATCGTCAGCTTGGCAGATGTTACGGTTCCGACCTTCGTGACAACGCAATCATCATGCAAAGTATGATCAACATGGACATGAAAGACGAGGCATACAAACTCATGCAGAAAATGGCCCGCAAATTTGCATCCAACGAATGGTTAAGTACACAAGAAAGTGCCTTTGGCCTGTGTGCCATCGGTAACTACGTGGAACGATACTTCAAGGATGGTAACGGTATTGATGTCCAGATCGGGAAAGACAACTACAAGACGGCAAAAACAGTGTTGCAAAAAGAGTTGGCTGTGAAGAACAACAAATCGGAAGTGACCGTGAAAAACAACTCTTCGGGAACGCTCCACGTGCGCACCATCAACAGCTCCACGCCATTGGGAGTGATCACGCAAAGCGAAATGTCCGGGTTGAAAATGACGGTCAACTACTATCGCAACGGCACTCGGAACAACGAACCCAATTATAAACAAGGAGAAGACATCGTGGCCGAAATCACGATCCAGAATACCGGAAATATCGGTTTATACGAGGAATTGGCATTAACTTTCATGTTCCCCTCCGGTTTCGAGTTCCTCAATGAACGTCTCACGACAGGCGTGAACCCGTTCCAAGGAACCGACAACGTGGACATCCGGGATGACCGGGCATACCTCTATTTCTCGTTAACACAAGGCCAATCGAAAACTTTCAAACTTCGCTTTAACGCAGCGTACTCCGGAACTTACCTACTTCCGGCCATCACCTGCTCGGCGATGTACGATAACTCGATTACCGCCACTCTTCCGGGGAACACGATCACGATAAACAGAGAGTAATTAATTTTAAATTTTAGATTGAATGATTTCTGAATAAACAAAGGCCTTGTGTACCAGTTTTCAGTTTCTTCAATCTAAAATCTAAATTAATAACCTGCAACTTGTAACCAACCAATCTGTAACTTGCCTTCGGCAACATTTAATACATTTTTAAGAAAAAATTCATGCTTATTATTTAGAAATAATCTACATTTGTCAAGCAAACGATTTAGATATGCGTCGAGAAAATGTAAATAAACTGATACACTTGTTCCTGCTAGCTCTGTTTTTGAGCTATTACGGAAGTATCACCTTTTTCTCGCATTATCACGTGGTTAACGGGGTCACGATTGTCCATTCCCATTTCTTTTGCGGTCACGCCGATACCGACGGGAAAGCCGATCACACGCACTCCCCCAAGGAGCTGACATTAATTGCCTACTTAACCACTTTCATCACCTTGATCAGTGCCGCATTGCTCATACTGATCTCTTTCTCGATAACCCAGAGACATTACCATATCCGGAATCAGGCAGATGAACCGGACAAACATATTTTCACCTTAAGCCAACTCCGGGCTCCTCCCATTCTCGCGTAATTATTTCATCCAGACGAAAAAGCATTTCTCAAAGAAATGCAAGGGACTATAATTGTCTCCAAGCGGGTACGTCTCATGCCAAGCCATACTTTTTCCAAGAAGGGAGAATTATGGCCCAATATTAGGACATCCCTCTTGTTATCAGTCTAGTATGCACAAAATTATGTGCTTTCATTCTTAGAAAAAAACACCCCTCTTTCCCAGACAGGAATGAGGTATAAAATAATTACGTACAAATGAAAAACTTACTTACACTCGTTATATTACTTTTCCCAGCCCTTTACGGTTGGGCTGATGAAGAAAACACCGTGAAGAAAACCACGGACGCCCATATCACCGGACACATTATCCTGAAAGAAACCGGTGAACATCTCCCCTTCATGACCATATTGTTGAAGGGAACCAACATCGGCACGGCCACGGACGAAACCGGGCATTTTTTCTTGAAAAACCTGCCGGAAGGAAAATACACACTCCGCGTACAAGGGGTTGGTTATAAAAGTGCAGAGAAAGAAATCGTGATCGTGAGAGGGAAAACCCAAGAAGTTAACTTCGAAATCAGCGAGGATGCCGTTATGCTTGATGGAGCTGTGGTCACCGCTAACCGGAATGAAACGGATAGAAGGGAAGCCCCCGTTATCGTCAACGTACTATCGCCCAAAGTATTCGAGAATACGAACTCCGTATGTTTGTCCCAAGGATTAAACTTCCAGCCGGGTCTACGGGTTGAAAACAACTGCCAAAACTGCGGTTTCCAGCAAGTGCGCATCAACGGGCTGGATGGCCCCTATTCCCAAATATTGATTGACAGTCGTCCCATGTGCAGCTCGCTTGCCGGAGTGTACGGCTTAGAACAAATTCCCGCCAATATGGTCGAACGAGTAGAAGTACTACGGGGTGGAGGCTCCGCCCTCTTCGGGTCAAACGCCATCGCCGGAACAATCAACATCATCACGAAAGAACCCTTGTACAATTTTTTTCAGGTTGGACACACTCTTTCCGCCATTGACGGGGAAAGTTTTGACAACGTGACCTCCTTCAACGGGGCCATCGTCAACGATCAACGGGATGCCGGAATCTACCTGTTCGGAATGGTGCGTGACCGCCAAGCTTACGACCACGACGATGATGGTTTTTCCGAGCTGGGAAAAATAAACAGCACGACACTCGGTTTCAAGACTTACTACAAACCGACCCATTTCAGTAAATTCACCCTAGAATACCATCATATCAAGGAATTCCGTCGAGGAGGAAACAATTTAGACAGACCACCTCACGAGGCCGACGTGGCAGAACAAGCCGATCACAACATTCATGGCGGGAGCCTGAACTACACACTCTCATCAAAGGACTACAAACACCGCTTGAACGTGTACTCTTCCCTCCAGAACATAGGACGTGAATCCTACTATGGAGCCGGACAAGACACGAACGCTTACGGGAAGACCAAAGACTTCACGGTTGTGGGCGGAGCCCAGTACTCCTACGACTTCGACAACTTCCTGTTCATGCCCTCTTCTCTCACCGCGGGAGTAGAGTACTCCTACAACAAGCTGAACGACCTCATGTTGGGGTACCACAGGGAAATCAATCAAGAAGTTTCCGTGTACAGCGCATACCTTCAGAACGAGTGGAAAACCGGACGATTCAGTTTTCTATTAGGCGGACGTCTGGATAAAAACTCGGAAATCGACGATCCGATATTCAGTCCCCGCTTGAACATTCGTTATAACCCGATCCCCGATTTAAGCCTGCGGGCAAGCTATTCCGAGGGATTCCGGGCTCCACAGACCTACGATGAAGACCTCCACGTGGCAGCCGTCGGCGGGGAAGTGACCCTAATACAAGTGGCAAAGGACTTGAAGACCGAACGTTCCCGCAGTTACAGTGCATCCGTGGATTACTACACCGCTTGGGGCCCCGTACAGATCAACCTCCTACTGGAAGGATTCTACACCAGCCTCCACAACCCCTTCGTGCTGGAAGAGATCGAATCGGATGACGAGAACAAAATACTGGAACGTCGTAACGGGTCGGACGCCGTGGTGAAAGGATTCAACCTTGAAGGCAAGATCGCCCCGCACAAATCCGTACAACTACAATTCGGGGCCACCCTGCAAAGCAGTAAATACGATGAACCCGTTGCATGGAGTAAAGACCCCGACGTGGAAGCCTGTCGCAAACTGTTGCGCTCACCCGATCAATACGGTTACGCAACGTTAAACCTGCTCCCGTTCAAAAACTTCTCGGCAGCCCTCTCCGGGACTTACACGGGCTCCATGTACGTGGGTCACTCGGCCGGGTACATCGAGAAAGACGTGTTGGAAAAAACGGACTCCTTCTTCGACGCCACGATTAAACTGGCATACGACATCAAGGTTGGCAGGGGTTACACAATTCAGTTCAATATCGGGATGCAAAACGTGTTCGACAGTTACCAGAACGATTTCGACAAGGGGGAATTCCGGGATTCCGGTTACATTTACGGTCCGGGCTTGCCAAGAACTTATTTTGCAGGCCTGAAATTCGGAATATTCTAAAAATACAGTATCAAGATTTCACTTTATCGACAAAGGGCCGAACTCGCAAGGTTCGGCTCTTCCTCTTTAGTATTAAAGCGTACTTGCCTCGGTATCTCACTGGTGACTCGTTAATATATCCTTCACGTTTCAAGATAAAATCAAATAAAAATACACCACCACCATCCATCCACTTCCCGTTAACTTCCCGTTGACTTTCCATTGACTTACTAACGAGACACACCTACAACACCTATTCAACCACGGCAAGATACCAACGAAAGTACATGAAAAAAGCCATACCTTTTCGGCATGGCTTTTATTGAATATAGAATGTTGGTTATCTGATCTTTCCCGTTATTCAACCACACATTCACCAACTTCTTCTGTCGCCACCATCTTACTCTTATCCTGATTCAACCCCTTGTTTTCACCCGTTTCACCGGTATTTTTCAGGGTATAGGTACCACTATCTTCCCGGTTAACCGTTTCTGAAGTGTTTTTCCCGTATTCAGTCCAGAGCAGTTTTACCGGTACAGACGTCTGTCCCTCAGGCACGATAGATGTCAAGTCGAAAGAAACCCGTCCCCGACCCCAAGAATAATTCCCTCGATCGTTACCCGTGTCAGGCCTTTCACCGTAAGCGTTATGACGCAAGGTCACGTAAACCGTGTCATTATGAGCCACCACGTCATCCTGTACCAAATTAATGAAGTGTTTCTCTTTAGAACCGTCTTTTACCGGAATCCGGAACTCAACATTCAAGTATCTTCCACCGAACCACGCTTCCCGCACGTTGATCGGATCGTTACCAATACTATCTTGACGTACTTCCTCATCTTCATTAATAAAAGATTGTTTTACCGGCACCTTCGTTAACACGTCATCAAACCCGTAAAGACGAATGTAATAATTCATATTACCTTCCAACCCGGTCTCGTCACGTTCGCTACCCACGATAGAGTAATTCACGTACACCCGAAGATCTTCCTCCGCCCCGTCAAAATTAATAGGCATCCCTTCCGTCACGATCAGCCGGTTACCATCGTCCCGACGAATGGCAAACTTGGAACGGCTTCCATTATCAATTTTTTCGAGGTTACCATAACTAAGCCATGAGCTACCTCCGCCCACGTAGTAATATTCGTCATCATCGTCACAAGCCGTAAAACCCATCACGATCAACGAACAAATAAGTGCAAATTTCCATGTTTTATTTTTCATAGCTGTTTTTTTTAATACATCAAATAGATGCTTACATTTTTAAAAAGTTGCGTCAACAGGCTATATTATTGCTTTTTTTAAAATTCGTTTCAAAATATTCAGACCCTCAAAAGCAACAAGTTACCAAATATTAAAACACCCCGGAACAAGGCCAAAACCGACAACTTGTAACTTGCAACATACAACTAAATCTATATCTTTGTAACAAAATAATGCCTATGAAATACTCGCTCATTATATTTTCTTTCTTATTTCTGATTATTTTCACGTTTTCCTCCACGGCACAGGAAACGGCCAAGGCAAACAAGGGAGAAGGAGTTCTGCAATTTTTAAAACGTTTCAATCGCACGAAATCATTTCATTTCGACCGTTTCGTCGAACTGAACCGGGATAAGCTGGACAAAAATAACGGGCTAAAACTCGGTGTCACATACACCCTCCCCCCTTTGAAAAACGAGGGCAACGAACCTCTATTCGGAGAGAAACTGGCCAAATACACCATTGATTCCGACGAGTTAAACGGGGCCTGCTTTTATCTCGTGAGCGGACACGGGGGACCGGACCCCGGGGCCATCGGAGAATTACGAGGCCACCCGTTACACGAAGACGAGTACGCCTATGACATCATGCTCCGTCTGGCCCGTAACCTCATGTCAAAAGGAGCCAAAGTACACATCATTATCCAAGACGCAAAGGACGGCATACGCAACGACAAATTTCTTGACGTCAGCGACAGGGAAACCTGTATGGGACAAGCCATTCCCTTGAACCAAGTCAAACGTCTGCAACAACGTTGCGACAAGATCAACGAGCTATTCAAGAAAGACAAGGAACACTATCGCCGGGCTCTTTTTATTCACCTCGACAGCCGGAGCGAGAGTAAGCAAATTGACGTGTTTTTCTATCATTACGACGGAAGTGCCAAGGGTAAACATCTGGCAAACACGCTACAAAATGTTTTCAACCGGAAATACGACAAGCACCAACCTCTCCGGGGTTTTTCCGGCACCGTGTCCCCACGTGACTTGTTCGTAATCAAGCAATCCCTGCCCGTTGCTGTCTTCGTCGAGCTTGGCAATATCCAGAACAGCCGGGACCAGCAACGTTTCCTACTGGACGATAACCGACAAGCTCTAGCAAACTGGATGTGCGAGGGACTTATCGAAGATTATAAAAACTACAAGAATAAATAATTTATCAAATCTGCATGTATCACAATTGTTCTATCTCCTCACGAGAAAGACCCGTTATTTGAATTATCGTCTCTAAAGCTATCCCCGAGGATTTCATTTTTTCGGCTATCTCCTGTTGTTTCCTCTTTTCTCCCTCCACGAATCCTTCTGCTCTTCCTTCCGCTCTTCCTTCTATCCGACCAGTTTCAATGACACTTTTTTGATAACGTAAAGCTTCCATATCCCGGTAATAAGCACGTTTTTCATGCTCCGGCAAGGCATCCACCCGCAAACGTTCACGCGCTTCAGGCAATCCCTTCGCCGTGGCAGTTCGGTCAATCTCTCCGGTCTTGAGAAATTTGACCCATTCATCCAAAGGCGTCCGAGCCACCGTATCGAAATCATTCACTCGCAACACGTAATACTCCGGGAACACGTCTCCAGCATCTTTACCCACGAATAATTCCCGTTGCCGGACAGACAATTTCAACTCGTCGTTCGGGTCATGCAATCCCCGGAACAAAGTTTTCCCATGATACACGTAATCCTTACCCTGTCCCAAATCGAAATAAACAATATTTATTGAGTAGACTTTTCGCACTTCACTGTAAGCATCGCCTAACCCTATATATTCAGAGATCGTTTTAGACACCCCGTATAGCATCCGATGGAAGTAATCCAATTCACGGTTATTTTGGATCTCAATAATCATTAATTCTCCTTTAGTATCCTCCACCAGAATATCTGCCCGATTGAACTTGTTGCTCGCATCCGATTGATTGGATTCGCTTTCCAAGAACCGGCAAATATGTATATCTTCCTGCAACAACGTTGACAAAAATCCTTCCAAAACGACATAATTACTCTTGTCCCTAAGCAAGCGTTTCATCGCCCAATCGAAATATATTAAATTAGATCTCATGGCTATTCTTTTTATACCTATTACAAAGATAGGCATTATTTCGATAAATCCATCATTTAGAGTCGCTTTTGCTATTGCAGAGAAGTCTTTTTCTTAACCATCAACCCGAACCCTTTCCCCCACGACGTGGCAATCTCAACCGGATCACCTTTCGGGAAGAACTTCCTCAAACGAGCGATCACTCTATCCAAGTAACGATAGGACTCTTTAAAATCATTCCCCCATCCCTCTTTGACCAGTTCATCCTTACTCACGTATTGATTTTTCTTCAAACACAAGGTTTTCAACACTCTTGTTTCCATGGGAGTCAGCTGGTTCGTCTCCCCTTTTATAATCAAGTAACGACGAATCGGGTTAAACGAAACATCACCTGAAATCTTCATGAAATCGGTCTCGACTTTCAACATTCCCATGTTCCTCAACCACCGATTCACCCGAGCAACCACTTCATCCAGAAGTACCTCTTTACGTATGTAGTCATTCGCTCCGAGGTCAAAACCATCAATAGCGTGTTGAGAATGTGTCAAGGAACTGATAAACAGGATTGGTGTCGAAAAATCTTCTTCTCGAATCTTTTTGGCCACCTCGAACCCGCTCATCTTGGGCATAATCACATCCAGCAAGATCAAATCAGGAGTTTCCCTACGGTACAACCACAAGGCCTGTTCTCCATCGGCAGCATGAACCACCTTATACCCGGCTCTTTTCAAATAATCAATACACGTTTTCGCCTGCATGGCGTCATCTTCGGCATACAAAATCTTAATCATTTTCCCGTTTGTCAACTGTTAATCGTTCTCATCTTTCACCAAAGGGATCATCACGGTGAAAGTCGTGCCAACACCGACCTCGCTTTCCACCCGAATCACGCCTTCATGCGCCTCGATTACCTGTTTCACGTAGCTTAACCCGATCCCGAAACCATGCACATCAGTCGAACGCCCGCGGTGAATCCTGTAATACCGTTCGAATATCTTCTCTTTCAACTTTTCCGGAATTCCAATCCCGTTGTCTTTAATGGCAATCACGACCATCCCGTCCACCTCTTTACACTCGATCTCTACTTTTGCCGGATCACCCGAATACTTGATAGCATTCTCTATCAAATTACTTATGGCATTCGGGAAATGAATATCATCCGCCTCAATTACATCAACGCTCAACTGATAGTCAACCTTGATAGAAACATTCTTTCCCATTAACATCGGATCAAACAATGCAACCAGTGAATCAATAGTTTCTCGCAAATTTAATCTATTCCACGATATTTTAAACCCTTGTTTCCAAACAATTAATAATTTATACACGAAATTATTCAATTGATCCACCCGTTTATGTGCCGCATTTAACAATATTCTCTGTGCATCCTTCAAATTCTCAGTTCCGTACGAAATAATCCCAGAAAAAGCATTTTGCACGGCAGATAACGGAAGTTTCAATTCGTGAACCATACTACTCATAAATTCTTCCCGAATCTTGGATATTTGGTACTGAACGAGGATCGTTTTGATCTGGTAAATAAAACACACGACTAACAAAACTAACAAGAGAAAAGAACTAATTAGAGCTCCTGTCATTTGGGTAAAAAACGTTCTATAAGGTGTATCAAAATAAACAATCACACCATGATGACTTTTCAATCCTAATTCCACCATATTAGAAACAAGTTTCTTTTCTATCCCCAAAGCCCTATTACCTGTTGATGCAATTATATCCCCACTTTTTGTATCTACTAATTCTAATACATATTCATCCTTAATACCATTATTCCTAAAAATAGAACCACATACACTATCTAACATATTAATATTTTCAGAGGACTGTTCTTGTATCAAGTCATAACATACTTTCCGAAACACACCTAGATAACCAGCATCCTTATCGTAATCAACAATTGTCGTGTCTCCTTTCCAAACAAACTTTACGGTATTATCACTAGAATGAATACTAACACGTACAGGATTTTTAGATATAGTTCGATTTCCAACCACATATTCTTCAAATCCTGATTCTATTGCTCCAGATAAAATATTATTAATCAAATTCAAATACTCTATTTTTTTGAACTCAATCATTCTATTCAGCCAAAAACCTTGAAATATCAACAAACAAAGTATAGCAAAAATCGAAACACCCCAAACAACATGAATTCTTCTATTCATAAACCCTTGTTTTATAAATACACACAAAAATATAGAAAATATTCTCTATTACACATATTAGCACAGCCTAAAACCATTTAGATAAATTAACAAAAAATAGATACAAATTTGATACAATTTAAATCAAATCCATCCTCTATTTTTGTCTCACATCAAATACCAGTACAAATGAAAAAAATAGTATTAATAATAATCTTCATATCTATAACATTAGTACTTACATTAACAAATGTAGGTCTAAGGAAAGATTCTACGAATATAGATATAAAAATCCAAAATATCGAAGCATTTGGAAATAACGAAGATGATGATGACAATCCATGCAAATCTCCCGGAGGAGTATGTATGACATACGACAAAGATGGCAATCCCGTATTTTACGCAGGTTTATCACTCGAATAATATATCATGAAAAAAGTAGCATTTATAATTATAGCTTTATTTCTCGTATTCGGCTGTTCTGAAGAGAAACACGAGGTTACTAAACAAGATAATCCATTATTCAGTACAAGTCGTGCAATCTCCTTGAACCAATTAGGAGAAACAATTAACTTAGATGAAATTGGAATCTATAACCCAACAAAAATTATCAAGAAGGATTCCTTGTTTATTGTATTGGATCGAAACGGACTTAATAAAATCTCCATATACCAAGAAAACGGGAAGTTACTAGGTAGTTATCTGCCAACGGGAATGGGTGCGGATCGAGGACTCTATATTCTCACGATGACCCTCGACGACAAAGGAATCCTTTCCGCCTATGACTTTGGAAATGACAGATTAGTTGAATTCGATCTAAATCACTTCGGACAACCTGAATTCGGGCCTAAATTTATTGATATGCCCAAGGATAAAAAACACCTTTGCGTGGCAAAATCAGGCTCGACAATTATCTCTACCGGAATGTTTGACGAAGGTAGATACGGTTTAATGAACAACAATAGCGAAGAATACTTTTTAAGTTACCCGGAAATACCGAGTTATCGCACCATAAACGATACTTTAAGAAGTGCTTTATTTGCCAGTAATATCATCAAGATAAAACCCGACGGAACAAAATTTGTCTGTGCGAATATGCAGAGTGGCATCATCGATTTCTGCTCTCTCATACCTTGCACCAATATCACTCGCGTTGCCGAGCTGAATCTTTATTCTCCGAAAGCCACAGTTAAAAATATGCGGAGAACGCCCGTTGCCTATTCCACAGACAATCTCTTCGGGTTCTGTGATATTGAAGTTACTGACGAGTACATATACGCCTTGTATTCCGGTAGAAGTTACCGCAAATATAAAGACCAGATAGTATACGGTGAACGGATTGTTGTGTTCGACTGGGAGGGCAATCACGTCCACACTTATTTATTAAGAAATCCGTTCACCTCTATTTCTTTCAACAAAGAAGAGAATGCAATTTACGGTTTGACAAACAACCCGAATTCAGTGTTAATCAAATATACATTGGATTAATTTCCGCGTGAGACCGCTCCTTGGAAGGATGTCTCGATAGGTTTCCTTCCAAGGACCTTTACCCGGAAACGGCAAATAATACCACGGAGAAATAAATCGTTAGATTAAACCATGGCAAGAGAAATACGAGACATAGCATACCCGATCGCTTTCGCCGGATTCATATTACTGGTTATGACCATACTGGTAATTGATCCTGCCAGAATGAACGGGCTAACGCTTGCCAAATATTTCTGGTTCTACTCCACGTTATTACTCACGGGAGTTATAACATTCGGTCTTGCTTTTTACTCTATGTCGGTCGCGAGTATCGACATAACCAAGTCAATAATGATAGGGATTTTGACTGTAGTGATTATTGACATATCCCGCTACTCTAACATGGAAATGATGAACGCGAAAATATTTTTGCTAGTAATCATTTCCTTTTTCTTCTTCGACATCTTTTTCCACCACTATAAAAAAGCCACTAAGGTATTCCAATTCGTGCTGATCGCTTTCGCACTACTGGAGGTAATCTGGGGATATTGCCAGTTGTACGCCTATATCCCCGATATGCAAAAAGACTTCACGCTCACAGGTTCGCTACCCCACACGAACTCCTATGCCATGTTTCTGGCCATCACTCTACCCATAGCCCTCTACTGGACCATCACGTTATTCCAAAAATTAAAATACGGTTACTCTCGTCTCCTTACCGGAACCGATGAAGAACATGTGAGACTGGAAATTGTTGACGACATTCTTTTATTCCTTCTTTCTGCCCTCGGGCTAATCGGGATTCTATCCATACTGCCGCTTACGGGAATCCCATCCGCATGGTTTATTGCAGGATGTAGCGGGCTATTTGTTCTGTACTTTAAATTGGACCTTCACACCTTTATAAAGACCTCTATACTCCGAAGTCACAAAAGAATTGCCATATCCGGGATCACTCTCTTACTCGTGATAGGCTTGCTTACCACCGGTTTTTATCGATTACGGAAGGATGAAATAAACAAACATCTGCTAACTTGGAAAATATCCCTGCAAGTGCTGAAGGAAAAACCGATCACTGGTGTCGGGATCGGAAATTTCCGGAAAGCATTCGGGGATGCCCAAACAACCTATTTTGAACAAGGAGAACCAACCGAACAGGAAGTAGCCCTTGCCGGAAATCCCAACTGCCCGGAGAACGACTTCATTCAACTGGCAACCGGCACGGGAATCATCGGAATATTATTGTTTATCGGCCTCATCGTTTCCGTCCTGTTCTCCGGATTCAGGAACATGGATAAACACCCGGAGAAACTGGCTATCACGGGAGCCTTAATTGCTTTTATCCTCGCGGGATTCATCAATTCCCCTATTCAATCATTATCCCTCTCGATCTTGTTGGTACTGTTAATCGCTCTTGGAACCTCAGACATTCAGCCCGCAAGAAAAAGAATACCCAAAGTTATACCGATCATGACCTCGCTACTTTTGATCGGAATCACGACCACCATCGTTTACCCCCAGTTCTCGATGTTTAAAGCATACAAACAATGGGCCCATGGACGCCTTTATTATAAAATGAAAATATATGCCACGGCAGCTAAGATATACACCCCGCTAACAAACACGCTACGTCACCCCTATTTTTTCATGGAATACGGGTACGCCTTGTCACAAACCGGGCAACATGAAGAGAGTATCGCCATCCTTCAACGAGTGGCACAAATTCTCCCTGACCCGCAAATTTATAATCGTATCGGCAAGAGCTACCAAGCACTGGGAGAATATCAACTGGCAGAACAGTATTTTCAAAAAGCACATCACATGGTCCCCAACCTTGTGTATCCCAATTTCCTACTGGCCCAATTGTACCTTGAAATGGGCCTGCGGGACAAAACACTGGAATGTGCCCGTCAGATACTCACGTTGAAACCTAAAAAAGAATCAGAAGAAACACTATATATAAAAGCACAAATGGAACAATTAATCCAACGACTGGATTAATCCCGCCGAGGGATCGACCGGATCCCATTCACACCATAGTACATCTAAATCCATCACTTTGGGGAGACATCATAGTCTCCCTTTCTTTTATTCTGACAAATAACTATATTCGCGACATCATAAATCAACACGCATGAAACATACCCGGTTACTCATTCTATTTTTGATCTTAGGTATAACCACCTTATCGGCACAAAAGTCCCCTAAGCGAGAATTTCGCGGGGCATGGATTCAAACCGTTTTCCAGAGTGAATACGCTAAAATGACACCGGACGAAATGAAAGCCGATTTTATTCGTAAACTCAACCAATTGCAAGAATGTGGGATCAACGCCATCATTTTCCAAGTCCGCCCGGAAGCCGATGCATGGTACTTATCGGAAATAGAACCTTGGAGCCGTTTTTGCACGGGCAAACAAGGCGTTGCCCCCGATCCCCTGTTCGATCCCATGGCTTTCCTGATCAAGGAATGTCACCGCCGTAACATGGAATTTCATGCTTGGCTTAATCCTTTTCGCGCCGGGACTTCCGGCACCTCTACGCTGGCTGAAACTCACGTGTACCACGAACATCCCGAATGGTTCGTTACCTACAACAAACAGTTACTTTTCGATCCGGGCATACCCGCTTGCCGGAAGTACATTTGCCGGATCGTGGAAGACATCGTGAGCCGCTATGACGTGGACGCCATTCACATGGACGATTACTTCTATCCCTATCCCGTGAACGGGATACCCTTTCCGGACGACAACAGTTTCCGCACCTACGGGAAAGGCTACAAACCCGAAGAACGGGACGAGTGGCGCCGAGAGAATGTCAATAAACTCATCCGCGAGCTGAAACACACCATCGTGGCAACCAAAGAATGGGTACGCTTTGGGATCAGTCCTTTCGGTATCTACCGAAACAAAAAAAGTACTCCCGACGGTAGCGGCAGCAACACCAACGGGTTGCAGAACTATGACAACCTGTATGCCGACGTAACCTTATGGGTCAAAAAGAAATGGATCGATTACAACATACCCCAAATATACTGGGAAATCGGCCACCCGGCCGCAGACTATATCACGCTGACTGAATGGTGGGACAAAAATGCTCATGATATTCACCTATACATCGGGCAGGACGTTGCCCGCACGATGAAAGCCAATGATCTCACCCCAAAGATGGAACTCGCTCGTTCCTTACGTCACGTGAAAGGCAATTGTTTCTGGCCCGCAAACGAGATTCTTTGGAATAACGGTGGGATTGCCGATAGTCTCCGGGAACATTACCACCGTAACCCCGCATTAATCCCGGCCTATACCCACATGTACAACGGCCGTCCCAAGAAAATAGCCTCTCCCCGAGCCGAACGCACGGAAAAAGGCTACACGGTGAAATGGTTCGCCCGCGGTGACCGGGAAGATCCCCGTAATCCCCAGTATTTCGTCATCTACCGTTTCTTCCCCGGCCAGAAAATCAACCTGAACGACCCGGCTCACATCGTCGCTGTCACCCGCTACACGGAATGTTACATCCCGAAGAAAAAATTCAAATGCCGTTACGTGATCACGGCTGTTGACCGCTTTCACAACGAATCGAAAGGAAAGAAGATAAAAGGTATACGGTAAATTTCACCGTGGTGAAATTTACCGCTGTTTATTTTGCACTCACCTTTATTTCAGCATTTCCTTCAACAACCTCCCTGAGAAGCTGCTTATAATTTAGCTATATGCATACCTGCGATATTATTAACCTGTTGTTACTTTCCCAAGACCTTCTCTACAACTGTCAACAGCTCCTTTTTTTCCATGTGGGCCCGCACCACGATCTTTCCCTCTTTGTCCACGACCACAAACATCGGCACAGCCAACACGTGATACAAACCTCCCACACGAGACCTCCCCTTCTCGATTTCATCTATCACCTGCGGCCACGGCAATCTCTCCTCATCCAATGCTTTCTCCCATGAGGCCTTATTCTCATCAATACTCACCCCAATAATCTCGACCCCTTTCTCGCGATACTCTTCATAAAATTCCCGCACCCAAGGAAAAGACGCCCGACACGGACTACACCAACTTGCCCAAAAATCAAGCACCACCACTTTACCCCGGTAATCAGCAAGGCTCACCAATGAACCATCACGCCGGGTTAGTGTAAACTCCGGAGCCGGGCGTCCCGGTTCAATCCGTTGCCGCAACTCGATACTTTCCCTGATCGCTTTTCCCCACTCGCTCTGCTGCACTTCCACGTCGAACTGTCCGAAAACCTGCTCCAGTTGCTCCAATGTCATATCATCCTTCATATAACCCAATTCATAAGCTACCATTTCCACGGACGGATTGGCCGCCATTATTTTCAACTGCTCCTTCTTTACACGTGCAAACCATACATCAAACTCTTTTCTATACTCCCAATAAAAAGTAGTATCTTCCAATATTTCCGGAACTTCCAGCACCTTTTTTACCATCTCTGCAAATTTTTTAAACTCCGGCAATCCTTCTACCGCTTTATACTGCCCCTCCACTTGTTCGTACACGTCTTGATTCTTCGAACCGATAATTTGCATCCCAAGGACAGCCAGCTCCTCGTTTTCATCCATTCCTAAATTATTCCAATCACCTCGCATTTCGATCCGGCTATTTTCCAATGCCAACATCATTCGCACCGTCTCCTCCCCCTCCGATTCCACCACCACGGTTGCCCACACGGCTTCCGGTACTTCCCCCTCGAACACGAACGTCCCCTCCTTCATTTCCACCGTATCGCTGATCATTTGTTGGTTCACTCCATTCACCGACAACACAGCACGACCGTTGCCCGCACCTTTAAACACTCCTTTCAACACGTATCCCGCTTGACTACTACAAGAGAATAACACGCTAATTACCAATAACATCAAAAAACTTTTCATTTTCATTCTATTAAAATTTATTTTTCTCTATTTATCCAATAACTCATCAACCAACGCTTCCAATTTCTCCCGAACAAAATACCCGGAGGCAACCAACCTTCCCTCCTGATCGATCAACACGAAGTGCGGAATACCTTCCACATCGTACAAGGCACTTACCGTACGTTCTCCCCCAGAGTGTTTTTCGTCCCTCACGTGAAGCCACAGTAACTTTTCCGCCTCCAAGGCTTTTTCCCAAGCATTTTTATCATCATCCACACTAATTCCGAGAATTTCCACTCCTTTGTCATGGTACTTTTGGTAAAACTCTCTCATCCAAGGAAACGAAGCACGACACGGCCCGCACCAACTTGCCCAAAAGTCCAACAACACCACCTGTCCCCGCAAGTCAACAAGAGACATCTCCTGTCCATCAGCCCGTGCCAACGTGAAAGCAGGAGCCTCTCGTCCCGGTGCCAAACGTTGACGAGTCTCCAACTCCTTGCGTATAGCAGTCAACATCTCGCTATTCCTCACGGTCTCGTCAAACAATCCGAAAGCCCGCTCGAATTCTTCCAAATTCATCCCGTCGATCATGGGCGTCAGGTAGAATGCCGCCGCTTCCAATGACGGGTGAGCAGCCATGATCTTCAATTGTTCCTCGAACACCAAATCCAAATAGCGCTCTTGTAACGCTTGCAACGTATCCGCCCTCAAATAATCCTCTTCAGTCAACTCTCCATTCTCATCCAGCGAAACAAACCACTTCTCCAAACGATCGTAATCTTTGAACTCCGGTAACTTCCGAATGGCCACATAGATCTCATCCAAAAGGTTGCTCACCTCCGTATTCTCACCCCCTTTAGTCGTCATGTCCCGAATAAAAAAGTTACCTCCCGCATCCCGGTCAAGATTTGCCCAGTCTCCTTGCAACTCGATCTGACTATTCTCCAGTACCATGATCATATTCAAAACATCCTTCCTCTCCGGAACCACCCGTAAAGTACACACTGCCACGAAAGGTGTCTTACCTTCAAAACAGAACGTTCCCCCCTTCATATCAACCGTATCGGCAATGACCAGCTTGCCCGTGTGATCCTGCACCAAAAACTCTACATACCCATCCCCAGCACCTTTCAAACTACCTTTTACAACATACCCCTCCCGTGTGCCGCAAGTCATAAGCAGGCTTGCGAGCAGCACAATTATATTTATTTTCATATTTCCTTGAAATCTATCTATACATTATCTCCAACCTTCATTTTGCTCCCAGCCCATCATTTCCGCTTCAAAAGAGTAGAAAGGCAATGCCCAACGTGGATCATCCGGGGCTATTTCCAATTGGGTACGAGTACTCAAATCGGCAGGATCCGTCAAAATCTCTCGGCGCACATAAATACCGGCATCCTCCGCCCCGTTCAGACGCTTGACATCATAGAACCGCCAGAAAGCACCCATTTCCCGCAATCGTTCATCCAGCACGTCCTGCACACTACCGGTTACCCCGGCCTCGGCAGACACCTCATCCATGAAACGAGTGTATCTCAACGTTCGCAACGTCTCTGCCGCCGCACCCGTATTGCCACTCCGAGCCTCGCACTCAGCCTTGATCAGATACATCTCGGCCGTGGTCATCCCGATAAGCGAGTTACCGGCAAAACGTGAATAGCTATACAAATTCCAAGGCTTCAAACGTTGCCAATTTTCATGAGTGATATATTCGGTCCATGTCTCTGGATCCAATTCGACAAGATTAGCATAAGCCATCAAAAGAGGCGTACAAGAACTATAGAAATAAATCCAGCGGGCATCATTCTCCCGATCCCAAAGCTCATAAAAAGACTCCGATATCGGACAAGTTCCCCCTAGCCCTTCCCAAGACACGTTGGGTAAGTACAACTCTTCATACTTGGCTACCGCCTCCACATCCATATCGTCCAACTCAAACATAGAACTTATAACAATCTCATCCACCGGTTCTCCCTCTTCATCTAACACACTAATCCAACTCCACTCTTCCAACTCGTACTCCGGTTCGTTTTTGAAATCCACTAGAACATTATGGGCTTTCAATGCTTCGGTCGCATTCGCCAACGCCAACTCGTAATTCCCCCGGTACAAGGCAACCCGCGCCCGGAACGCTTGCACGGTCGGTACTGTCGGACGGAAATTACGTGTCTGATCAAACGTCGTACGTCCTGCTCTCGTTAATGCTTCTTCCGCCAACCTTAAATCTTCATAAATATGCTCCAACGTGTAACCAACAGTCTCCCGTCCCGGAATCTCTCCCGCCTTGGCATTATCCCGATAACCGATCCCCGGTTTATCTTCATCCCACAAACAATATTGCGTCAACAACATAAAGTGGTAATACGCCCTACCGAAACGGGCCTCACCCTCCACTTGATCGTGTACAGCCGCTGTCGTCTGCACGACCTCATCCAAATACTCCAGCACCGTATTGAAACGATAAATCCGTTCCCAAACCGGAGTCCAAGTCCATAACATCCAGTCCGAAGTCATCAACGTCTCCCCTTGCCAACAATACGCCTCGTAAGTCGTAGGCTCTCCCGACAACAACCCGTACACGTAAAACTCCGGCGACAACTCCACCGCATCCGACAGTGGCAGCGCTTCCGTCAAGTAAGCCCCGGAAGAAGATCCTTCCCCCGTATCCGAGTCTATATTTTCAAACAAATAAAGATCAATACTTCCCATCAACCCGTAAAGCTGATCCATATGGTAAATGTAAGCACTACCCGACTTGTCCGTTGTCTCATCCAAAAAGTCACTACACGCCCCCAATATCATGGTTCCCAACAAGGCGATAATTACATATATCTTTTTCATATTTCTTATTGTTTTATCCATTCATAATCATTCTACCAACTTTTAAAACCGAGTCTCAACCCAAATGTGAACACGGGTATTGGTTTCAAACTTCCAATAGGATAATCGGGATCCATCTTCCCGTTAGCACTCCAAATTAGCCCTAAATTACTTGCTTGCGCATAAATATTTACCCGACTGAACACCCCTTGTTTCGCTAACAGGTTTTCCGGTAGATCATACCCCAAGAACACTTCATTCAAGCGAATATGATCGCCTTTCACGAAACTGCTCTTAAAATACATCGCTGCCCCTATTGTGGCCGAATATGTTTCCCCACTCCGGAATGCGTCCACGTTACTATCCGTGTAAAGCGGCAACTCGGAATAAGACGTCTGATTGGTATATCCTTCGTCATATACCTCCAAAGCCCGGTTCAAGCGTTTAGAATAGGCTGCCGAATTTCTACTATCGGGCGAGAAACTGTCAAAAGAAGTCGTACTGACATAATAACCAAACTGCCCCGTGATCATGAAAGAGAGTGTCAATCCTTTCCAGCTAAACTGGTTACTAAAACTCAATGAACTCGTCGGGGCCAACGTTCCCAAATAATAAGCCCAATTACTATCATTAAACGTCTCTCCTTCCCGAGGTATCACGAAATCCATCACGTGCGAGGAATTATAATCCATGATAGTCTCTCGTGTACCGTCTTTCCCTTCCAGCAACACGTATCCTTCCTGCGTGTACCCCACCGCTTTCAGCACTCCCACAGAACCGATCGGGTGTCCCACCACGTATGAAGGTCCCACCGGCATATAAGGCCCCGTGTAACCGAATTTTTTCAACTCATTATGATTATAGGAATAATTCAACATCCCGCTCCAACTCAAATTCCCCGCTACCGGAAGATCCGAACCGATGGTAAACTCGATTCCCCTGTTCAATATCTCTGCATTATTCAACAACATGGATGTCTCTCCCTGTGAAATCACCGGCACTGTCGTGTTCGCCAATACATCGTACGAAAACTTGTTATAAAACTCTATGCTACCGCTCAATTTATGCCCGAAAAACGCCACGTCCGCACCGATATTCAGTGTCCTCGACTTTTCCCACGTCAACGTGTTGTTTCCGCGTGCCGCAATCGTATTAAAAGACTCGTTACCAGAATAAACCAAGCTACCCGGATATACAGCCACCGTCGTCACACTGGACGTTCCCTGTTTACCGGCTGCCACACCCGCGATACCATATGATACCCGCAACTTCAACTGATCCACCCAAGAGACCTTTTGCATGAAACGCTCGTTCGAAATCAACCAACTAGCACCCACCGACCAAAACGGGGAGAATTTATCACGCACGTCTTCCGCTTGAAAATTGGATGCATCCGTACGGAAACTGGCAGTCACCGAATAGCGATCGTCATAAGTGTATGACGCATTCGCATACACCGAGAAAAAACGATCCTCCAATGTTGACAGACTTCCTAATTTCTCGAAAGGCATATACTCGGATACCCCGAAAATATTATTCCGTTTCGTCACGTAATCCAACTCTGTCAACACGGAATTAGTGTATTTATTATACCCATAGCGTGTCACTTTCGGATCCGCCTCCGTCGTGGCGGAAATAACCTCCGTCCCCACCAAGGCATTGAACATATGTTTATCTTTTATCATCGTATAATCCACCTGCCCACGCAAATTATAAGCCTCATACGTGTGTCCCTCGTTCGAAAACACTCCCCCGGTCGGGAAATAAGAAACATACCTCCCGGACTCTAACGGCTCGGCATACGTGTTATACAAATTTCTCACGTAAAATGATTCCGGCTCGTAAGACACGTGCTTAGTATATCTTCGTTGTTCATATTGTCCCTTGGCACTCACGTTCAATCCCCAATTTGTCCGGTATTCGAAACCTCCCTGTACCCTGTAATTCATCGTTTTCGAATAGTTATCCATGTATTTCCGGTCGGCTGCAGGATTGTACGTCCAGTCCGTCGGAGTCTTTCCTGCATAATATTCCCCCGACATTAACAAAGGCTCATATACCGTCTGAGAGGTTGCCACGTGTACGAAATTCCCCTCGTCATCCGTCAGTCTCGTCCACGGACTAAGCCACCCCCGCATACTTTCAATGCTCGTCCCATTGTTCTCATCCCGATCAAACATAGTACTCACCGCAAACTCGAACGTCAAGTTCTTCGTCAACCGGGCATTACTCGCCAAGTTCAACAACATACGTCGCTTGCCATTTTCTTGCAAGTAACTATCTTCATCATCATAAGAAGCCGAGAATGCGTAATCCAACTTCTCCGAACCTCCCCGCAACGACACGTTATATTGCTGACGCATCATCCGCTGGAACATATACTCGTTCAAATCATCTTTCCACACCTCCCGGTTTCCTAATTCGATAAGCTCCTGTTTTTTAGCCTCATAATCTCCCGCTGAGAGATTCTTTTTATTATCCCGCTCGTACAGCATACCGAATGGAGCCGACATATATCGCCTCCGGGAGGAAAGTTTCGTGTAAGGATCATTACTTGCAAGATTAATCGGATTATATTTATGCATCAATTCCTCGAAACGGAATTGATTCTCCGCCGAAGCCATATTGAACAAATAGTCCAAATCTGTCCGTGAACTCACAGACCAGTACGCATCTGCCGCAATCTCCAACTTACTCCCCGTTCGTCCCTTTTTCGTGGTGATCACGATCACCCCGTTGGCAGCACGTGCACCGTAGATAGAAGTTGCCGCCGCATCTTTCAACACCGTCACCGATTCTACATCATTCGGGTTAATCGTTGAAAATGGATCGCTATCAAGCCTATACCCACTGATCGGGAACCCGTCCACCACGATCAACGGATCGTTGTCCGGCTTAAAATTAGCATTTCCCATAGAGACTTGCGATATGGTGCCCTGCCCCCGAATAGCAAACCGCACCTGCCCATCCACGGGGGCGCTGACTACTGTTAATCCCGGCACCAACCCAACCAACGCTTGTGCAAGATTGGACGTCGGTTTCTTCTTTAACGTCTCCTCATCCACGATCGAATAAGCCCCCGTTGCCCGCTCCTTGGCAATCGTCTGGTATCCAGTCACCACCACATCTGCCAATGCCTCTCTATCCTCTTCCAGTACAACTTCAATAAATTCCTTATCGGTCACCGAAATCTCCTGCTTTTTCATTCCCACGAAAGAAAACACAAATACCACATTCGACTGCTCCGCAAATGACAACGAGAATTTACCGTCAATATCCGTGGGAACTCCCAGAGTCGTACCCTTTATCACCACGGAAACTCCCGGCAAAGGTATCCCGGCCTTATCCACCACACGACCGGAAACCGTTATCTTTTTCACTTTTTCCACCGCCTCACTTTTGGCCACGATCGCAATCGCATTCCCTTCAATCGTGTAAGTATATGGCGTACCGGATAAAATCAGATCCAACACCTTTTCCACCACTTCATCCTTCACGTTTACCGTCACCTTCTTCATTTGATCCATCTGATCATCACTATACACGAAATTGTAAGTCGTTTGTTTACGAATTTCGGCAAATACCTGCTTTATTTCCGCATCTTTAAGATTAATTGTCACCCGTTGCGGGGACCCCGAATTGGAAGATGCCCAAAGTGTTGTTATCGAACACAAACCCACCGCCAACAACATAAACACTCTGCAATAAATTCCCGAAAAAGCTTTTTTTTCTCGCAAATTTTTCATACTCTTGTTGATTATTAAGATGTTTAAATTACCTAAACGACAGAGTTTAGGCGATTAATTTATTGGACGGAAAGTGCCGCGAACACTTTCCGTCTTTTCTATTTAGAAACTATAATTCTATTTCCTTCAACCTTGAATTTCACCAAAAGAGTCCGTTGCAACAAGTTCAACACCCCCTGAAAGTTTTCATTTCGATCCACCCGTCCGGTGAAACGTTGTGTTCTAACCTCCTCGTTCTCAAACACCACCTGTACATCGTACCAACGACTCAACTTTGCCATAATCTGTTCCAAAGTCTCTTGCTCAAAAGAAAAATACCCCTCTTTCCAAGCAACATATGCGGCCGCATCCACGGTCTTCACTTCACACACTCCCGTGGATACATTTACTTCCACCATCTCATTCGGCCGAATCATCTGCTCCACACTCGGATTTTTTAAAGAACTTACCCCCACGCTTCCACTCAGCAAAACCGTTTGAACCCGCTCATTATCGTACCCGTTCACATTAAAATGAGTTCCGTAAACTCTCACGTACACGTCATTCACCTGTACTTCAAAAGGTTTTGCATCTTTAGCCACCTCAAAATAAGCCTCACCTTTCAACTTCACCGCCCGAAGCGAATCCGTGAAACTTACCGGATAGCTGAACTCCGTCTCAGCGTTCAACCACACGATCGTCCCGTCCGCCAGCGTCACTCGATATTCTCCCCCCCGCGGGATTATCAATGTATGCAGTCCTGCCACAGCTTGTCCTTTTCCCCCGGTCGGCTGGTTGTAAACAATCGCATTCTCCTCTGAAGTAATCCTTCCGTCTGAAATCTTCTGCAATAAACCTCCCTGCTGCTCCAACTCAATGCGTGTTCCTTCCTCCGTCACCAAAATCGGTTGGACCTTTCCCTTTACAGCCAACACCATCGTTTTCTGAGATGTTTCCGACACACCTCTTTCTTGATACCAAAAATAAATCCCCACGGTCAACAGAACAAATAACACAGCCGCATATCTCGTGAAAATGATGAAATGCTTTTTCTGTTGCTCCCGTTTTCCTTTCCGGATCAATGTTACATATTGGGCAAGCTCTTCCTCGCATTGCTCTCCTGACAATCCGGACACGCCCTCTGAAGGATCAAAACCGACAATCCGATCATAATATCTCCGGTGAGCGGAAGACTCATTCAACCACGTTTCTAATTGTAACCTTTCCTCCGTGGTCAATTCCTCTGTCAAACTGCGTTTGATCAACGTCCATTCCAAAGATTCATCGTTTGATTTTTCCATAGCTCTGCCTTAATTTATTCCTAAGACGCTTGGGAAAAACAAAAGGTTAAAACGAAATACAAATATTTTCAAAAAAATTAAAATAATTTCTCCAATCACACACCAACTACCAGATTATCAAAAAGAACAAACGCTTTTTCAGATCTGGCAATTTCTCACGGATCATACGAATCGCACCATTCATCTGCACCTTGGCATTATTCTCCGTAATCCCCAATTCCTCGGCAATCTCTTTGAATTTATAATCCTCAATCACCCGCAAACGAAAAACTTCCTTCATCTTAGGAGGCATCCTATCCACCACGACCTGCAACTCTTCGAGTAGCGAAGAATTCTCTATCGCATCCACCGTATCCGAATAAAGATGAGCCTCCAACAAATTCTGATTATACGAATCCTTGATATTCAAACTTCTCAAAAAACTCAGACAACGATTGCGAGTTGCCATGAAAAGATAAGACTTCACCGAGGTAGTGATATTCAATTCCGCACTCTTCTCGAAAATATCCGCAAACAACCCTTGCACTATATCATGAGCTGCATCCGGATCACATAAATAATGGGCAGCAAAACGATACAAACGATTATAATATTGCCTAAACAGGAAAACATATGCTTCTTCTTTCCTGTCCTTCAATTGTCTCACCAGCAACACATCATTTGAATCCATGAACTAACACGTTTACTGAAAACAAAGTTATTGAAATATTCTGTTTAGCGGATAATTTCTACAAGTTTTTGATTTGTTATCGAAATAATATCGTTATGTGATTACTACTATCGACCAACTTCACCTTGAATCAAAAAGAATAAAAATAAACAGCGATAAATTTCACCATAGTGAAATTTATCGCTGTTCATTTTGTACACGCTTTTATTTCAGCATTTCCTTCAACAATCTTCCCGGCTGGCTAGCCTGTATCTTTGGGGTCAAGGCCTCATATGCTTTCTTCCCCCATTCAGAAGCTTTTTTCACCTCCTCCATCAGCCGCACGGGAACATACAAATCGTCCGGATGTGTTTTCACAAACTCTAAAAGATGAGTTCGCCAATTTGCACTAGCATCCCGAATTACCTGCCCAATGAATCCCTCAGCCTCCTCGATTTGCTCGTTTTCTATCATTTCATAATATTTCCCCAATCCCTCATTCACCACCATATCAAAACTCTCGTAGTGCAATTGATCCAATGCCAAACGAGTTTTCACGGCATCCGAGCCTTTCAATAACTTGGTATCCGGTTCCAGATAATCACCGTAAAGCATCATCTCCCTGCCATCCAGCACAATCGCAAATCGAGCTCCCGCCACATCCAACGTATAAAGTCCGGGCTCATCCAACTCTCCCGCAAGCGTGAATAACCCGTCCTTCATATCCGTCGTCAATAACGCTCGTACACTATCTACTGGAGAATACAAACAAACCTTGCCATCCTTCACATTTATAATATCTCCTTTCAGTGTGAAAGAATACTTCTGAGCCGAAGCGGCATGTGCCATAATGCTCAATAATATAAATAATACAACTTGTTTCATTACCAGTATCTTTATTTCAACAATTCATTCACCTTATCGATTAACTTCTGATCTCTCAAATTCTTCCCGGCAATCCGGCCTTTCTGATCCACCACCACAATAAAAGGAATCGCCTCAATCCCCAATTGTTCGGCAATCATCGATTTAAAATTCTCTTTCAACCAATAACTTCCCCAAGGAATTTGTTCTTCCTCGTGTGCCGAGAGCCAAGCCTTCTCCGTGTAATCCAACGAGATACTGATAAAATCAACCGATTGTCCGGCATACGTCTTGTACAGCTCTTTCAACTGTTGCATCATGGAACGACACGGACCACACCAAGAAGCCCAGAAATCAATCACGTACACCTTCCCGTCTCCAAATTTCAAGTCCACCATGTTCCCTTTGGCATCCTGAACGGCAAATGTAGGAAACGTCGCACCCACGACAGTATGTGATAAGTTATCAAGTTTTTCCTTCAGTAACCGTCCCGGCTGGCTAGCCTGTATCTCCGGGCTCAACAAATCATACCCTCTCTTCCCCCAATCGTAATCGTACTCGGACAACTGATCTTCTATAAATACAGGCATATACAAATCATTTGCATGCTCTTTCACGTAAGCCAGAATCGTCTCTCCACGTTCAATAAATTTCTGTCCGGCAAGTTTTTCCAACTCGGCCTCTTGCTCCGGAGATAAATTCCGGCTCCCAACCTTTTCGTAATACTCATCATAAAGAGCCCTCGTCGGTATCTCGTACGTCTCCCGAACTACCCCCAATATATCCAACATACTCTTCGTTCCCGGAGAATTTTTTACATATCTCGCATCTACCATATTATAATCCGACGGCCAATACATATCCGGTGCATCCAACATGACTTTCACTTTCCGTTGATTTCCCATATCGATAGCATAATATCCCGGGCCGGGAAGAGTTCCTTGTAACACAAATTTTCCGTCTTTCATTCTTGTTGACAGCAACACTTCATCTTCCGGGGAAAGCACGTTCACGGTTGCCGTATCTACATTGATAAAATCCCCTCTCAACTTAAAAGTAAATCCTTTGGGTTGTTCCGCACACGCAATTAACCCTATTAATAACAAACTTATCAGTAATCTCATCATCATCATCTTTTAATCGTTGTCCTTCACCATTTTTTCAATATCCCGTAAAACTCTGTCTTTTTCGTCCCTTCATTAGCAATTCTCACGGTAGCCGTCCCCTTCTTGTGAATACATTGACGATCGTCACACATTTGCCACTCGCAATCGGCCACCACCTCGAAAGCCGTTTTCGGCAATTTCTCTACCCGAATCGTTACCACCACGAAACAACCGTGGAAATACCCCATCTTATCCATACCCTCGGAAAGCTTCACCGGTTTCTGCCATTCCACTTTTTCAACCTTACATCCCTCCGGCACGTTCCACTCCACCCTCGTGGGCAAATACCCGTGTCCTTCCGGGTTATTATCATAGATATTCCATCCCTCTTCAATACTGAAATAAATCCCCACTTTCACCACGTCCCCCTCTTTCACCGATTCCAAATCGGAACAGGCATATATCCTCACGTGCTGGTGATTGGTATAATTCATTGATTTCATGATCTTCATCACCTCCTTGGCATTCAAAGCCACGTGTTCTTGTGCTTGCAGCACCACACCCATCAAGCATAATACCGCCAAACAAATCCATTTTTTCATATATCACCTATTTCCTATAATAAACCCAAATAATACCATTCAAATTCGTACTTCCACCGGTCAACTCATTCATGATCCGTTGCATTAAACCGTCGTACTCGTTATTCGCAGCCAGCCACTTTTCGTATAAATCCTTCGGGATTCGACTATCCGGTTCCGTATAGCTATTTTCAGGAATATTATCCGTGTACTTTCGCATCTTTTTCACCAGCGCATCCAACGTTTTCCTCGGTTTCACCAAACGCTCATCCTTTATCAACTTTTCAAACAAATCCGGAGTCATCTCACATCCAGTGTTCTCCCATACTTCCGTTGCCAACACCAAATCCTCCTTCCCATCACCGTCATAATCGTAAATACAAATCTTCGGCTTATCACCATGCCCTTGGCCCGGTTCCAGCCCAGCACTCACCTCTTCTGGACGCTCAACCAATATTTCCGGCTCTGCATACGTCCCGTCACCCAGATTTCGACACCAGCTCACGTTTCCGCCATAACCGGCCCCGAACACGACATCCAACTTCCCGTCACCATCCCAATCATACAACACGGCATGATTCACCCCGATCTTTTCTTCACCTAAATTGCAATTCACCCGTTCAACCTTCTCAAAACGAAAGACTTCTTTCGTTCCCGTGTTACGAGCCCAAAATAAACCATCGTATAAACCGGCAATCAATAAATCAATCTTCCCGTCACCGTCCATGTCTCCCGGAAACACCGTTGAGGCATACCCGATATTAATTGGTTTCCCATCCGCCAACTTGATAATTACCTGATCGACATATTCGCCATTAGCACCCTTTTTCCACATATAAATATCCCCGGGATAACATCCTGAAAACAATTCATCCACGCCATCCCCGTCAATATCCGCAAAAGCCGGAACCATAGGTACGCAACACGTGATCGGCACGTATAACGGTTGACCGTTCGTCTCCAGCCATTTGAAATCCTTATACACAGGTCGTTCTTTTGTCCCGTAGTTCAGATATACCCGGCAACGCCCCTGCACGAAAGGTTTCTTTTCCTTGGGATCTTGTCCCGGACACAAAACCTCTCCAAATTCCCCAACAACCAGATCATCCTTTCCATCCCCGTTCATATCATAAAACGTGGCACCACAACTTCCCGTGTTAATCTTCAACACGGAAGAATCTGCCATATGTAATATCTCGTACCGGGAAAAATACTTCTCGTATTTCGCCTGCCCGTAACCGGAATGCCACCCAATACATACCAGTACAACTAAACTTAAAACATACTTCATAACATACAATTTCTTGATCTAGTGATTCCCGACTCCATAATTTCCACCCGACACCCAACAAATCAATGAATTATTAAATCGGCAATCACTAAATCTGTTTTACTTTAAATTTTAAACTATCACAACTTCGTGTCCCTCGGGTACCCCGGATTTTGTTGCACTTTCGTGTTCAAATAACATTCTTGATGAGGGATCGGTAAAATCCGACTAAAATTGTCCGCCGCAATCGTCTGAACCGGCTCTTCCGTCCAAGTATCCTCTTCCGTATAATACCGGACAACAGGCAATCCTTTCCGCAGTAAATCAGAAGCACGATGCCCTTCTCCGGCCAATTCCCGATGGCGTTCCATCAAAATTTCCTCTAACAAAGCATCTCCGGTAAGAGTATTCACATAGGTCACGTCTGCCCCGGAACGACTAGCCACTTCCAACAAATCTGCCCGTGCCAGATCATATTCTCCTAACTCACAATAGGCCTCCGCCCGGTTCAGATACACTTCTGCAATTCGTAATGCTTTATAGGTCAACCGGATCTTATCAAATTTAGAAATCTCTATTAATACGAGATTCCCCTCATCATCAAACATATAATCACCATTTTCATCCAAGGCAAAATCAATATCTTCGACAATATAACTATCAAAACGATAATCTCCATCATGGAAAATATCCTTAAACTGTCCGGCAGGTTGTCCGTAAGGGTAGTAAAATCCGGATGAATAGTACGAGAAATCCAACGTGAAAATCTCTCCTTCACCATTAATTGTCTCAAATTGTCCGGCAGGATCTGAAGGAAATTCATATTTACCAATCAGTTTACTAGCCTCTTCAACCACCATATCCCAATCATTCATAAAAAGGTACACCCGGCTCAAGAGAGCCGTGGCACCATCTGCTGTGAAACGAGCCGGTCCATCCTCCTCCAACGTCATCAAATCACGAGCCCGGTTCAAGTCGCTCACGATCGTGTCGTACACGGTCTTCACGCTCGTACGGGCAGCCTCTCCCAAATCAAATTTTGTTTTCAACACAATTCCCAGATTCGTCTCCGGCTGATCGTAATACGGACGACCGAAATAATTTACCAGTGAAAAATGGTCAAACGCTCTTAACGCTAAGGCCTCTCCCCGTACCTGTCTCCACAACACCGTGTCCGTAATGACACATTTATCCAACAAGTTCAATGTTTGATTACAAATGGCAATAGATTCATAAAAACCGCCATACAGTGAACTCACATTCTGATTCTTGTACATACCACTTGCATCCATCTCATAAAAATCAATGGCCTGATCTGCAGATTCGTAAGCCGGAATTATATCATCAGCCAATCCCCGATCACAATCAATTTTGGCACTGATCGCATCATGCAACTCGTAAGCAGCTATAAAAGTCTTTCGTACATCAATCACATTCTTCAAAATATCTTCCTCCGTGATCTCTGTTTCCGGCAATAATGTCATGTCACATCCCGCCCCTAAGGCCAGCAACATCATGTAATATATCAATCGTTTCATAAACATATATTTTTACAAACCTAAAACACTAAATTAATTCCAAACTGGTAATTCCTCCCTGCCGGCACGGACACCCCATTCGAGAGAATAGACAACATTCCTGATTTTGCATCCGGATCCAAATTCGGATGATCGGAATAAATGTACCATAAATTATTCCCCCTGAAATAAACGGTCGCGGACTTCAATATTTTGCCCATCCACTTCTCCGGCAAATCATAAGACAAGTTCATGGATTGAATACGGGCGAAGAAACCACTGATAATATAACGCGTGGAACTCTGATTAGAATCATTATTCCCGTAACGCATCGGCTTCGGACGGGAAACCACATCCCCCGGTTTCTGCCAATATCCCTTCGCCGCATCTTTCAAATAAACACCACCAAAATTAGCTCCGTCAGAATCCGTGTACCCCTGAGCCAAGTTGTCCATCATCGTCGTGTTAGCGAATATAATATTCACGCCCAGATTTATGCCATTCCAAGAGAAGAAATTGTTCAAACCTCCCCGATATTTGTCTTCACGGGAAACAAACACCTTTTGAGCAGAATAATAATCCGTTGTCGTGTTTCCCTCCGTGTCGTACCATAACGGACCTCCCGTCTCCGGATCCACCCCGGCCCATTCCGGAATAAAATAGCACTCCATCGTCTTTCCCACCTTAGCATAGAACGTGAAATCCTCGATCTCGTCAACCCCATTCCGTAACTTCAACACCTTGTTCCGATTCAAACTGATATTGAAATTCGTGGACCAACGGAATGCTCTCCGGATATTCTGGGATTGCACGAAAACCTCCACCCCTTGATTCTGCACGCTTGCCGTATTTTGCATCTGGCTATCTATCCCCGCAGAAAGAGGTAAATAAAACGTTTCCAACAACCCGGTCGTTTTCTTGTAATAGTAATCAATATTTCCGGACAAACGGTCTCCAAAGAATCCGAAATCCACCCCCACGTTATACACGTCGGTCATTTCCCATTTCAAATCCTCGTTTTTATAGTGATCCATGGAATAAGTCGGGTACTTATCCGCATAATTATAAGATCCATTTTTATATACCGTATAATGCGAGAAAGAACTACCGAAATTAGCATTTCCCACCTTACCGTAAGTAACTCTCAATTTCAAAATATCCAACCACCCCACGTTTTCCATAAAAGACTCATTCTTCATATTGTAAGCTAACCCCACGGAACCGAATGTACCCCATTTATTATTTCCCCCGAAACGAGAAGAACCATCCGTACGCACACTTCCGGAAACATAATATTTCCCCTTATATCCGTATTCCGCTTGGAACACAATTCCCATGAAATTAGATTTACTCATATCTTTTTCCGGCTCCCCTTTATCAATTGATGCCAAATTTTCAATCAGCAACGACTCCTCAAACTCTCCTCTAATATTCGTGTAATCGTAATCCTCGTATTGATACTCCACGGATGCGAACCCTGTCAAAGAATGATTTTCCCAGAACTTGTTCACACTCAACATACTTCTCCAAGAAAAACTATTTCGTTTGGAAGAGGTTTCAGACAATGAACCTAATTGCGAAAAATACTGGTCATGTTTCGTTCTCGGATCTTCGAAGAACGTGCTGGATGTATTCGTCACCTCATATCCCAACTGCGAGTTCCAGTTCAAAAAAGGCAATAATTGTATATCTGCCGTCAAACCTCCCGAAAAACGATAATTCACATCCTCGTCATGATTCACGGAATAGTCAAATAAAGGATTCCCTTCATTCTCTTCAAACTGATCCTGCGTGCCATCCAGTAATTCCCCGGTCACCGGATCATAAGCACCCGTCAAAGGCGACATTTTCTGAATTCCCTCGTATAAACGATCGGCAGCAGTCGTATTCTTGGTTTCCGTACGGTAGGCACTCGTGTTAAATGAAAGACTCACCCGATCATTCGCCCGATGCTGCAGGTTTGCCGTCAACCCGAAACGATCCATATCATTCTTTTTAATTATTCCCGCCTGATGCGTGTATGACCCTTGAATAAAGAATTTTGTCCGTGCATTTCCCCCGGATGCTGACAAGCTAATATCCGTTGTCGAACTGCCTCCCAAAGCCTCATCAAACCAATCTGTTGTATTCTCTAACATACTATCAGGTCTGAATTTCAATGCCTTTTCTCCATCCACTGTAATCTTATCATCGTAGTACTCGTTGTAATAATTCACGTACAACAACCGTTCCCATTCCAATGTCTCCCGCGGAGACATGAAATCAAGTTGTTTACCTAAATCCACCACGCCATACATAGCATCCACTTTCACTTGAAACTGATCACTCTTGCCCTTTTTCGTCTCGATCACGATTACCCCGTTCGCCCCACGTGACCCGTACAATGCCATTGCCTCGGCATCCTTCAACACGGTCATCGTCTCGATATCTTTCGGGTTCAACATATTATAACAGGACATATCATTCATGATAAAACCGTCAATCACGAACAACGGGGCAGCAGTACCCGTGATCGTACTCTCTTCCAAACGGTTACATCCCCGAATTTTTATTGTCGGATTTCGTCCGATCAACCCGGATTGTCGCACCTCCACTCCCGGAACCAATCCTTTCAAGCTCTCGATTAAACTTGTCGCGCCCGTAGCAACCAAATCATCGGATTTCATCGTCTGTACGGCCCCGGCATAAGAAGATTTTGAACGTTTCATATATCCTGTTACCACCACATCATCTAAACTCTCCACGTCCTCTTCCATCATCACGTTCACAGACTTAACATCCGGAGTCACCACGATCTCATGTGATTTCATCCCCACGAAAGAAACCACCAGTACATGCTTTTCTCCGTCCGGTAATGCAATTTTAAATATCCCGGCCGTATCCGTGACAACCCCCAAAGCCGTGCCTTTCAGGATTACCGTTGCCCCGGGAAGTGGTTGTCCTTTTTCATCAACGACCAACCCTTTCAACACCCATTCTTTTTCCACGATCTGCTTCACGGGATTTCCTTTCCAAATCACGATCGTTTTCTCCTCAATAGCAAAATTCAATCCCGTTCCTTTCAAACAAATAGCCAGAATACTCTCCACCGTCTCGTCTTTAAAAGAAACATTTTTGCACTTTACTCCAGCAATATCCGCATCGCTATACACGAAACTGAATTCAGAATTTTTCTTAATCTCACTAATAATTTGCTTGATTGACGCTTCTTCCCACGTCATGCTCAACCGTACCTGCTGGGAATAAACCCCGGCGTGTACTTGCAGCGCAAACAAAACCGATAAAATAAACGTCGCCTTCATCATTAAAATAAGCTTCATTACTTTTCTATGCCTGTCCATGCAGGCATAAAGATTTTTTTTCATAACTTTGTAATTAAGATTCGACAATAATTCAATTCCTGTTTGCAGCAGGATTGAAAGAGTTTGACAAGGGGCAGTGTTTGCAGCACTGCTCTTTGTTTTTATTTCACAATAATCGTGTTTTTATTCACTTCAAACTTCACTTTCCCGGTTCGCTCGATAAATTTCAACACGTGGGCAATATCCTCATGTTTCTTGATGTTCAACGAATAAGGAATTTCTTTCAACTCCTTGTTCGTGTAAAACACGTCAAACGAATACCAGCGTCCCAATTCCTCCAGAATAAATTCCAAAGGCTTGTTATCAAACACCAAACGGCCATCCTTCCACCCCACATATTGTTCTACATCTACCTCAGCCACGGTTAACCTGTCATTTCCCCGATTAAAATCAGCCTGTTGTCCGGGATTCAATTCCACCTGTTGCCCGTCAGCCTCCACGTTTACCCGTCCCTGTATCAAAGTTGTCAACACGTTCTCCTCCTTCGTATAAGCCCGTACCCCGAACGACGTTCCCAACACCCGAACCTCCACCTGTTGTGCCTCGACAATAAAAGGCTGTTTCTCGTTACGCTGCACGTCAAAATATCCCTCTCCCGTCAAGTACACTTTCCGATTCTTTCCCCTAAATTGTTTCGGGAATCTCAATTCCGATTCGGCATTCAGATAAACCGTCGTTCCGTCAGCCAACACCAAAGTATACTCACCCCCGCGAGGAACACGCAAGGTATGATATATCTCGCAGGAATCTTGCACCCTACCCGAAGCAACCTCCGTGTAATTCAACGTATCACCGCTATTCCTCACCCCCTCTTCCAAAGCCCGGTCCATTTCCCGATCCAACATCACTTTCGTACCGTCAGGCAATACCAACTCGGCGATAGATACACCGGGAACAATCCGGGGAGAAATCATCTCTGGCCCCGCTTCCCGTGTAGTATCCCATGAAAAATACACGATCCCACCTACCAGCAAAGGTAAAATAAACAGGGCGGCATAACGCATCCACATCATTTTCCGAGAACGCCGTTTTTTCCGTACTGTCCGGCTTAAAATCCGGTTCCATTCCAATTCTTGCTGTTCCGGGGTCTTCACGAAACGACGAATCCCACGCTCCAATCGTTCCATGGAAACCACGTTACGGAACAACTCTTCATGTTCCGCTCGCTCGTCTCTCCAACGCTTTAGCTCATCCATCTCCCCCTCGCTCAACTCTCCTTTCACGTAGCGAACGACCAATTGCTTTATCCGGTCATTATTCTGAATCTCCATATTTTGATATTCATTTTATACTAAAGCACGCAAACTTTCATTTGGTGTAATACAAAAACCAATTATTTTTTACTCGAATCAAAATATTTTTCTAATCATACCGTATTTCAAGGGTTAAGTAACCCTTTTCATAAGGTTATAATACCCCATCGCCCTTCTATCTCCCTTTCATCACCCTTTCATCGCCGTTCAGGAAGGACGAGGAAAGGTTAAAGAATAGGTCTTGTAACGCCCGTTTGGTAGTTAAACCCTAGTATTACAGTAGTAAAACCCTAGTATTAGTAGGTATTCAGGAAATCCAAGTAAGTAGAGAAAGAACGTTTTTCAACCGTTCCCTCATATAATGATTGGCATTATTCTTATGCTTTTTGACCGTGTTGACCGATATATTCAATGTTTGTGCGATCTCTTCATGACTTTTTCCATCGAGGCTCATCTGGTAAACTTCTTTACACGCCGGGGGTAATTCATTGAAGACATCCGATAGGGTTTGAAATATCTCCGATTCCAGAATCCGATCCAGAAATGACTCGGAATCCTCCCCCTCTGTTACCACCCGCCTAGCATATTTATCCTCCACCTGCTGATGGCGCATCAAATTAAGACAGTCATTCCGCACGGCTTTATACAAATAGGCCTTCACGGCATATTCCCCCCGGAAATCAGCCCTCTTCTCCCATAAATCGACAAAAGCATCCTGCACGACATCATCAATCATCGTATCCTCGTTCAAGTACTTCGCGGCAAAATAACGTAACGCAACCGCATACTTGTCATACAGGACACGGAAAGCCTTCTCGTCCCCTTGAGAAAAATCAATGATAATATCTAGCTCTTTATCACCCAAATTGATATTATTTAAAACGACACAATTCAACTTTTTCCTTTCCCTACCGTTTACAAAGATAAAACTTTTATTTCAGAACGAAATATAAAAATAGAGAGACTCGATGATAAACCTTTTCTCCCTCGTTTTGTCTTAAATGTAAATGCATTTTAAAAACGCATGAAATTTACCGGCCACTTAAAATTCTAAATTCCATGCCATTACAAACGTTAATAAAAGAAAGTATGAAAACAGTAACCCTAATTATCTCGTCGCTTTTTCTTTTCATGGCACTAGGAGTAAGCGCACAACAACACGGCCCACAACATCGCGGGCAAAGAGGTCACATGAACCCCGAAGAAATGGTAAAAAAACAGGTTGAACAAATGAAAACCGAGTTGAAACTCAACGAACAACAAGAAAAACAGGTAAAAGATTTGCTTACCGAAAACATCAAACAGAGAGGTGAGCTCATGAAAAAATATCAAGGCCAACGGGATTCCGTGATGGTCAATATGAAAAAGATGGAAGAGCAGCAAAACCTTTCCCTAAAGAAAATCTTGACAGAAGAGCAATATAAAACTTACTTGACTAATCTGGAAAAGAGAAAACAAGAAATGGAAAAACGCCGGAAAGAGATGATGGATAAACGTGGCGGACAAAGAGGCGGCCATGGCGATCCTGCTACTGTAAATGAAGACCACGAATGTAACGGTTGCGGTGGTTGTGGCAAACACAAGTAATCCTATATATCGATCAAATCATAAAGCCGAATCATTTCTGCTAACGAGAAAATGATTCGGCTTCATTTATGAATAAAAATCCTCTACTCCCCCAATTTCTGCTCTAAAACCTTCTGTACTTCTTCCGGCTTCGGATTCACGGCAAGAATCGTCCCGTCCCGATCGACCAGAAAGACACCGCCCCCGGCATTTCCCAACATATAACGGGTCCACAATTTCTGCCCATCATCCAGCTCGACCAGTTGCAACCAAGGGTATTTATCCTGAGCAATAGCCTGCTTCATCCGTTCGGTATTCTTGAATTCCCTAGCAACACCGACAATCTCGAAACCTTTATCCTTATACTTCTCGTAAATCGGGATCATCATTTTCGCCTTTGCCCGGCAAGGCATACACCATGAGGCCCATAAATCAATGATCGCAATTTTCCCATTGATCACCTCCGGAACATTTACCACACGCCCTTCCAAATCTGGAGCCTCAAATTCCACGTAATGCCCGCCCGGTTTCACGGAATGAAAACCGTCGATTAACATCTTGCCCAAACAGGTATATTTACTGGATGCGAATTTTTCTGCCAACACGTGATAAGCATTTTCCAATTCATCGTCCAGCTCCGCCTGATACACCTGACGCCGTTGTAATTCGTCCACCACGAGAAAATAGTACAACTCATCCCATTGCCCCGCACAGAATTTATGCATGAAAGAAAAACGTTTCCAGCCGATCTCCTGTTGTTGCAATTCTTGGTATTTCCGGTATCTATCATTAAAAACCCCTCCCCGTATCTCGTAGCTTTTATCGGCATTCACCGTGATATGCAATTTTCCGTTCTCGACGATAAACGGAACAGTGTACCACACTCTCGGATTCTTAGTTACAAAGATCAATTTGTAACCCTCCACGTGCGGTAATTCCAACACGTATTTAAAACGTCCATCCTCTACCGGAACGTACGTCCCGTGGTAACGGGAATCCACCGTGGCATCCACTAAAAGTACTTCTTTTGCCTCCATACCGATCAACTCGCCATGAATCACGCAACGAACCTTTTTCTCCCCCGCAATAGCCAGATTTCCCACGAACAAAAGCAATATCAGGCATTTCAAATAATTCGTCATATTTTCTCATTTACAAGTAAAAAAGGAGTCGCAAGCGACTCCTCGAAACTACATTCATCACTATTTTGTAACCGGAAATCCTTCCTGCTCCCGATCCAAACGATACAAATGATAAAAATTACCGTTTCCGGGTTCATAAGTTACGTTTATCACCTCTCCCTTACCATTATCACTTTTAACAAGGAAACCATATTCATCCAACGCACAAGAAGTCATTTCTCCATTCAAATTCAACGACAATGTCCGGGTGTCACTATAATTTTTTTCCAACAAATACCCGTCACCTTTCACCGAGATCAAAGAACCACCGGAATACGTGTACCCACGCTCATTTATTAAATCCCAACTTAACTCGCTGTGCTTATTCACCTGATAAATCCGATTCGTCACGATTCGCTTTCCATCATACACATATTCATATTTATAAAGCGTACGAGTTTCATAATTTTTAGCATCATCCGGGACAAATGTATCATAAAATGAACGGACATTTACAATTGAAGTACCTTCCCCATACTCATAAATAAAAGTCTCCTTATAATCCAGTGTATAGGTATTATCAAAATCATCGCCCAACCCGAAATCGGTTTTAGGAATATAATAACTAAATACTTGCTGTGTAACCATACTCTCTTCATCAAGAGTCACATCCACTTTGTACAAAGTTCTTGCTATCACGGGAATACTATCTTCCAAAGAATAATTCCCCGTCCCATATTTTTCTTTCAGCCACAAATCCAAACGAGCGATAGAATCGGCATCCACGTTATACACGTAATCATTCACGGCATAGGTAATAACACCTTGTTCTTTCGTCACTGAAAGTCCTCCTTTTCGGCGACCGTTTTTATCATAACGACTCATATTTTCCAACTTATCATTCACGTATTGAATTTTCAACGTGTAATCCCCCCAATGATCGTTATGTCCGGTAATTTCGCTCACCCGAACCGGATTAATCGGGCGTACCCCTACCTCGATATTATCATCGTCATCATTACAAGCCACCCAACCCATTGTCAGTAATAACAGGCAGATCATATTTCTTAATATTGTTCTCATAAATCGCTTATTTTAGTTACCCACTTTATTATAGGCCACTTTCGTAATCCGGCCAAATCCTTCATATCTTCCGTGAATCTCACGATTAGGTTCCAGAGTTCCACTCGTCAGTTTGACTATAGGAATTGTTAGTACTTTCCCCTCTCCCGTTGATTCTTTATAAGTCGTAATAATCAACATCCGGTATTGAGCATTTTGCGTGGTCATCCCGGTAGAACTCGTCTCACTACTCACATTCATCCGACCATATTCCCCCCGCCACATCGTTAGAGAAGTAATTTCCCCGTCTCTTTCTCTATCCACAATATAACGGCTCTCCGCTGTCACATTCTGGGAATCACCCAAGGCTATCGTGTATATCTGATCTTTTGTTGCATAATAAAAATCTGTCGAGATCGGAGATGCAGCAAAACCCACGGCTTCGTTTATTCCGGGACAGTTCGTCAAAACATAGCGTCCTTTCGGTAAATTACTTCCAGTATCTTCCTCTTTGGTCTGCATAGCAGCCAGCCAATAATCATTTCCTTTTTCAGCTTTGAAAACAGTCATTAACTGGGCATTTTCACCCTCACCCATGTATATAGCGTCATACGTACCCACGTTGTTCACGTCAAACAACAATCCCGGGTTCTGTTCCCTGAATTGCAGGAAACCATCATAACGACTATTGACTTGAAGGAATCGATTCTTGTTTTCATCAAAAGCATAAGGTACAGCATAGTAATATGTCCCACAGACGATCATCTGGCTTACATCATAGTCAGCCAAATCAGGAGTGTACATGTAAAAATTGTAATACAAATTCCCCCAAGATGAATTTCTTGGATATACCTTCCCATTCACATTCAAGAATTCAACTCCCCAATAATCCCACAACATCATATTCTTAGGCTGAAGATCACCGACAATCGGCACGAAGAAAAGGTCGTTATTCATTTCCCAATCCGCAAACTCGAATGGATCAACCCGGTAAATATCCTTATCTGTCAAGATCGTCAGTGTCCGGGAATCAGATTTCACGAACGATTGCATATCTTTCACCAAACCGTTCAGGTTATGTTGATTCACGGAAGAATAAACATTCCGATAAAACCGAGTATTCTTTTCCAACAAACCACGAGTAAAATTCATAGACATAATCAATGACACATCTCCCGTCTCCCCATCCCGTGTATCGGCAACCAACAGTCCCTCACCCAAAGAACTTTCAACTGTCACGGATATTCGGGAAAATTCCTGAATGTCAGTAGTCTTATCCGTAACCGTCAGAATAAGATCATACGCGGTACTATTCGGTGCAGCCGAAATAGGCTCACGGAAAGTCATTTTATTCGATAATACGGTCTCAGGATACTCGTTCCCCTGAATCTTCCATTCGTACGTCAGATTCTCGTCGGCCACCCCGTTCTTGTAAATAATCGGGTTAATCTCCAACGTATCAAATTGAAAAATCTTCACGGCTGTTTCCGCCCCGGCAAATTCGATCACGATAGGCTTTACGATTTTAAAATCTTTGGCAGAATGATCCTCGTAACAAGACATCGCCACGAAAGCCATGTATAATAATAAAAATATCGATATTCTTTTCATTGTTTTCTTCTTTACTGAATTAAACATCACTCTATAAAATCCCGTTAAGGCATTTTTACCTCGTCACCCGCATAATCCCCATCTTCATGCCGCAAAGGATCATTCGGATGTTCCCGGTTATACTGGAGCAATGCAGCCTTTACCTTTCCGGCATTAGCCAATAACTGATTATAACTCCACTTTTCATCCCCCTCTTGAGCTGAAGGATAAGGAATGTATGATACATTCAACACGTTCAGAATAAAACGGTACCAACTTATAGAAAATTGTTGACCAAAATAAAAAGCAAGATTCCCCCAGTTCTTGGGCTTAACCAACTGATTCGTCATCGACAGCTCGAAATAACGATTGTCAAAACCGGCAAGTGGGAAGTCTTCATTGGGAACCAATTTTATATTTACCACAAAACTACTGTCACTCATATCCGGTGTACAATGAATTTCCACCGGAACCTCACCAGAGAAAGACCCAGCAGGCACCACACCTTCCAACAATTTATATTGTTCCGGACGAGCCGTGTTCACGTAATTCGTATCATTTTCGACCACGGCAATCGACACCTTTCGTTCATAATCAACAGAATCTCCCGTTGTCGCAACCGTGATATAATACAAATGTACCGTCTCCCCGTAATTATCCACGAAACTATATTCATCCTCAGCTTGATACATAAACCGCACTCCGGCCTCTTGCTGGTACATTATGGTCTTCTCCTGATCACACGACACCCACAAACTTATTGCCAATGCCGCTATCATTAACCTAATTATCATCTGTTTCATACACATACTCTTTTAATCCGTTATTTTTTCTTGTAATCTTCCATTCCACCCAAGCCGACATCTCCAGAGGGTAACGGGACCACGTAAACCGCATCGTTACCCGGCTTGGTCGAGTAAGGAATCTTCTCGAATCCCAACCGTTTATAGTAATAAAACAACTGACCTTCCCCTATAAATTCACGCTGATACTCCTTCGTGATCTCGTCTTGCACGGTTCCCGCCGTCATGTCATTACCGAGTTTTGCAATTCCCCGGTTGTCCCTCACCGTGTTAAGATACTCGATTGCTTTTATCCGATCGGCATCGTTACCCGTTTCCAACAGACATTCCGCCGCCATGTAATACATCTCCGGTTTCCGAATTAGAGGTAACACGCTCCCATGCGAGTACTCCTCAACCTCCCAGTACTTATAGAAAGCCCAGCCGTCAAAAAAATCATTCACCTTATTGTACCACCGTTTATAACGATAATCCGTGCTTACACCATTAACAGCCTCGAATAACTTATTAGCCCGCTCGCTCGAATGATATAACAAATCGGCATTCCGGTTAGGCTTGTTTGCATTGGGATCAATATAATGTTTAACGCTCTCGAAAAGCTCTGCTATATCCAAGGCAAACACGTGTTCTCTGGAAAAGGTCAGGTCCCGATCTTTCTCGTAGTAAGCGTCAATCGTGTACGAATCAATCCAAGAAGTCCGACCGCCCTTGTCAATAAAAGATTTTGCCAACGTCAAGGCTTCCCCTTTTCGTCCCATCCACATATATACACGGGTCAACGTGCAAACTGCCGCCCAATAATTAAAACGCTTTTCACGATTATCGAAAAACTTATCTTCGTTTGGTAAATCATAATCATCCTGCTTAGGTGCCAATCCGTAAGGATCACTATTATTCAGCAATTCTATCGATGCCAATAAATCCTCTTCAATATGAGCCAAAACTTCACCAACAGTCAATTGTTTCGTCAAAACCTTATCATATTTTGTCATGTATGGCATACACAATTTCTCCAAATTTTCCGGTTTCTTCGCCAAATTACCCCAACCGAACAAGCGCACCAAATCAAAATGCAAGAATGCCCTCAATCCCAAGGCTTCCCCTTTCAACACCCCATAAGTTGCTGGGGTAAACAAATTCTGTTGTTTATCTAAATTTTCCAACATATTATTCAGATTCACAATAGCGTTGAAAGCCTTGGCCCAAAGAGCATCTGAAACTCCCGAAGTTTGGGAATAATTATAACGGCTCGCATTATAATAAGCGGCTGCCTGATCCTGAATATCCGTTTGTTGCCCAATAGCATCCACAAAACCCCACGTGGCTTCCTTTCCGTACAATTCCGGATCACGTAATGTCAGGTAAACCCCCATCAAAGCATCCTTGAACCCGCTCACCGATTGAAACATCAATTCGGATTTGATTTCTGTCTTCGGGTCCACATCCAACCAATTCTCGCAAGACATTGTCGTGCAGAGTAACAGTAAAACACAAAATATATCACGTACTTTCTTCATAATCACTAGTGTTAAAATGTAGCTTGTATAGCAAAATTGAACGATCTTGCAAAAGGATAAGCCGTACCTCTTTCCGTCTTAATCGACGATAACATAAATACATCATTCATGTAGAATTCTACTCTCAAACGCTCCATGGCGACTTTTTTGATAAAATTATGTTTCCAGAAATCATACCCTACCCTCAGAGAAGAGAGACTCAATTCATTCCGATCCTGCACGAAACGGGAGGTAGCCTGCGTTTTTTCATCCTTGTACTCCCCCTCCTCTGCAACCCATTGGTTTCCCAAAGTTTTATACGGTTTCAAGTCACCGGGATTACGCCAACGACCGTCGTACACACGTTTATCCACATTCCCTTTCAACGAGGCATTCTCTACCTTATCTACCAACGTCTGGTTATACATTTGCGCCCCGTACTGAAAACGGAAAGTCGCATTCAATTCAATCCCCTTATAACTAAACATGAACCCGGCTGTTCCTTGGAAATCCGGTAACTTGTCTCCACAAACGACCTGATCGGACACCCGGTAAGTGTAAGTTCGGTTCCCCTTCTTATCTAAATAAATCTCCTGCCCATTCGTCGGGTCTATCCCTAAAGAACGAACCGCCCAAATTGCATCCAAAGAAACCCCGTCATAATACTTTTGCACCGGTTTGTTATAGAAAACACTACTTGCAACCTCATCCTGCTTGTCATTATAATTTTGCATAGCGGCCGATACACCCGTTATCTTATTCTTATTTCGGGAAATAGCCGTGGTAATCGTGAAATAGGCTCGTTCCCGAGGCATATTCCACGGAGTTATACTCAACCGCAGGTCAAATCCTTTATTCTCCACGTCACCCACATTTTCTTTTACCGTTTTAAAACCCGTGTATGTCGGAATGTCAAAATCCAATAAATTATTTTTTGTCTTTCCGATATAATAATCAAACTTCATACTGAACAAACGTCCGATATTAAAATCCAAACCCACATTATAATCAAACTTCTCCTTCCACTTCAAATCTTCATTCCGCATCGCCTTCAACTTCGACCCCAGAAATCCCATGTACACCCGTTCCAAATCATATTCATAAGTAGCCAAAGATGCGTAGGCCTCGCTACTTTGCGCTCCGGTATACCCGACAGAACCTCTCAATTTCAATTGCTGTATTTTAGAGTCTTTCAACCACACCTCATTATGTATGTTCCACCCCACACCGACACTCCAGAATTGTCCCCAACGGTTATTCTTTCCATATTGGCTGGAAGCACTCGTCCGGAAAGAACCATCCACAAGAAACCGATCATCATAGGCATAGTTACCGGCAAACAACACAGCAATATCCCGAATTGTGGATTCCCGCCCCGTCGGTTTGGTATCCTTCACGTATTGACGGGCAAACATCATATCGTTCATCCGGTCATGCGGGAAACCTTCTGCCTTGTAAATCAACTCCTCGTAATAAGCCTCCGACAAAGTAAAGCCGGCATTGGCAAACACGTAATGTTTATCTCCAAATTGTTGCGAGAACTGCATATTGACGTCACCGCTCATCCGTTTCTCTTCCCCTTCATTCATTTGGTAACTTCCTTTTCGGAACAAATCTTCTCCCGAATAACTTCTGAACTTCAGATGGTTCGCTGGAAAGAACTCATCTGCCCGCACTCTTTTCTCCGTAATTCCAAAACGTCCCGTTACTTTCCATCCCATCACGATCATCCACTCCACGCTGAAATTATTCGTCACGTCAAGATACTTACTTGTTAACTTCGTATTCAAAGAGGCATTATACAAGGGGTTTGCCTCAAAATTATCCGCCCCGGGAATGATACTGGCATTCTGTACCAAATTTCCCTTTTCATCATACGGGGAAAGATAAGGATTCAAAACCGCGTACTCGCTGAAAGCCCCGTAAGGTGAATCATTTGCCACGTTGGATGTAATCGTTAAATTATCTCGGAAATTCAGTCCTTTGTAACGATATGAAATAGACACACTACCCTCGTAATTCGTACGGTCGGAACCCTTCATTGTTCCTTGAACGTTATTATAGCTAAACCCGACAATCAAATTCAACCGTTCATTTCCCATCTCGAAAGAAATACCATGTTTCGTCCCGACACCATTACGCAATGGTTTTGATAACCAATCCGTATCAATCCCGGAAACCACTGCCGCCAGTTTTTTATTATAATCCTTTTGCAAATTAAACAAGGTCGAAAGATTTTTATCGTAATACAATCCGGCATCTTTCTCTATCTCCAACTTTTCCGCCGCATTCGTTAGGTTGTAAGAAGAAAGATCGGGAGCCTGAATTTCCACACTTCCGCTATACGAGATTCGCAAAGAAGATTCGGTATTCTTTTTAGTCTCGATTACAATCACACCGTTAGCCGCCTTAGAACCATAAATAGCTTTTGCCGAGGCATCCTTCAAAATCGTCAACGACTCCACACGATTCATATCCAAATCGGCAATTTTCTGAACAGAGGCCTCAAAACCGTCCAAAATAAACAAAGGAGCGTTCGGGTCATTTGCATAACTTCCCTTCAAATCAATATCATCCGATCCTAAATCAAAAGCTGTTTTACCTCGCAAAGCCATAGTCGGCATCTTATTAGGGTCAGAACCAAATTCTAAATTATCAAAAATCATCAATGACGGGTCCAAATTTTTCAAACTGGCAAACACGTTCGAGTTACTTACTCGTTTCAAATCCTCCCCTTTCATCGTCAAAGCTGAACCAGTAAAACTTCCCGCTTTCCGTTGAAAAATACCATTCACAACGACCTCTTCGACCTCTGTTGCCTCTTCTTCCAACACAATTGAAAGCGGTTTATAATCCTTAATTTTCACTTCTTGAGCCTTCATTCCAATAAAAGAGAATTGTAAGGTTACCTCTTTCTCTAGTGGTAATGTTAACTGGAATTTTCCGGCCGTATCAGTCACCACACCCAATTTCGTACCCTTTACCAGCACGGTTACTCCCGGAAGTGGCATTTTATCCTTATCCGTCACCTTCCCCTCAATCTTTCTCCCTTTATCATCTTCCGGAACCGTTTTTACGTTATCCTTGGCGATTACCAAGAAATCTTCTACCAGCTTACAATGTAAGCCACTTCCTTTTAAAGCCTCGTTCAAAGCCTCCACGGCATTCACATTCCGTAAAGTCACGGTAACCCGTTTTACTGTCTTCAACAGTGTATTGTTATACACCACCACGTAACCGGATTGAGCCTCGACCGCCTTGATTACCTCCTCGATCGCGGCATCCTTAAACAGGATACTCACCTTTTGCTGCGTGTAACTATTTTCAGCATGTAACTGAAATAGCGTCACAAAAATCATTAATAGCTGCAATCGCATAACTTTCCAAAATTTGCATGTCACTTTCCCGCACCGGGATGTGCCATCTTTTGATTTTTTTTTCATAGATTTGTGTACCATTAATTATTAATTCTCTCTTGCCGGAGAGATTTAGTTAAATAAAAAAGGGGAAGAGGACCAATTCTTCCTCTTTTATTTTTTATATATCATGATTATTCCATCACCCTGTATATCAAACTTTAATGATTGCGTACTCGCCAACAATTCTAACATAAAATCAATTGATTTACTTCGTAGTGCAGCCCCGGAAAAACACACGTCTCGCAAGGATTCATCAGCAAATTTAAAATTTACATCATACCAGCGTCCCAACTTCTGAACGATCTCGGATAAGGGCGTGTTGTAAAAATAAAATGTACCGTATCGCCACGAGGTAAAGTATTTCAAGTCAACGGCCTCCACGGTCACTTTACCCGAAACAATATCATAAGAGGCACACTCGCCCACGTCAACGGCTGCCACCCCATACTCTGTTCTTAAATTGATCTTACCACTTTCCAACACGGCCTTGCATTGTCCTTCTCCCGGGTAACAAGATGCGTTAAAAGAGGTTCCCGTAACCTCGATTGTCGCCCCCTCCATGATGACGTTAAAATGCCTTGCCTCATCCTTTGTCACCTCAAAATAAGCCTCTCCGCTTAAACGTACATCCCGGCTATACTCTCCGAATGTAAGCGGGTACTCTAAGCGGGTTTCTGAATTTAGCCACACTTTTGTTCCGTCAGATAACACCAACATATACTCGCCTCCCCTCGGAACTTCGATTCGATTGTATGCTAACTCTTTTGGTTGAGTGGTATTCCCTGTCACACCACTATAATTCAAGGCGTTTATATCCTTTGATAACGTAATTTCCTGTCCTGAATGTTTATCAACGATAACCGAATCAATGGTCCGGTTCAAATCAATCACTTGACCATCTGAAAGGTAAAGAATCGCCTTAGGTCCTCCCGGTAGGATCTGTTTAGCTACAGATACAGGAAGTTTTTCGCCAGCTTGTTGTTTAAACTTGAGAAAATAAAATAACGTGCCACCTAACAACAAAGGTAAAAGAAATACCGCCACATATTTCAAAAGTCGAGAATGCCCCAATGATCTCTGCCTCGTTCTTTTCAGAATATTTTCCAAAGCATTTTCCTTGTGCAAGGAATCAATCCCCTTCAAAAAGTTTCCCATCCCTGCAATTCCCTTTATATCCTCGTACATCTGTTCATTATCGGGAGTCTCATTACGCCACTCCTGTAACTTCATCAGCTCTTCCGATGAACACTCGTTCCGCAAGGCTCTCCATATAATTTCTTCCCAATTTTGGTTCATATAAAATCTAAATAAATGATCAATTATTGAGAAAGAAACGTGGGAAAAAAGACTTTTTTACAATGAACTGATTACGAGAGAAAAAAGAGATTTGAATTGTTGAATAATAGCTGTTAATACAACTAAATTCTAACTATTATTAAAGGATCGTTTATTAATACAACGAAAAAAACGAAAAATGGGTGAAAAGAATTAGTAAGAAAATACAAAAAAAGTAAGAAATAACTCGAAATCCTCTCTGTTCAAATTCTCCCTTAACAACTTCAAAGCCCTCGCCAGTTGGGTCTTAACAGTATTAACAGAGACTTGCATTTCCTCTGCCACATCCTTGTATTTTTTTTCATTGAAACAGATCGCAACAAGTACTTGCTGACACTTAACAGGCAAATTTTTAACGGCTTTCATCAACAAATCAATCTTGGAATCATCTTCTGATTCCGGCTGAAAATAATAGACCAGTTGATCTGTCATTACTTCCACATCCACAACGCTTTTGGGTTTCTCCCGGACACGATCCACACACATGTTTCGTGTCATCCGATACAATAAAGGCCGGGCATTTTCCGTGGTCAAACGATCTCGATACATTTCCCAAAAACGTACAAACGCCTCCTGCACTATATCCTCCGCCTCCAAAAAATCCTCGGTAAACTTTACGGCGTACAAACACAGAGCCTCGTAATTCTTATCGAAAACCATCGTGAAAGTCTTTTCTTTATCCTGTTCAACAAAAGCCATAACTTTATACTTTTACACACATTACCCGTGTAAAAGTATAAAATGATTTTCAAAAACCAAATAAATTAATATCCATAGGAGTAACACATATAAACAACACAATTACCACCTATGTTCTCTAACACAGATCAGTTGTTGATATTTAATATCACTTTATATGTTTTATTCTGTTCAAAATCAAAAGTATAGATCAATAAAAAATTCTTACCATCACCTATTTCTTATATCCTTTTTAGGAAATGGAAACGCTTCGAAAGTTTTATCTTGAATTTGGGTCATCTCAATCAATCTCTTTTCGATCGACCTCCAATCATATTCTCCATTCACCATGACAATATCCTCCTCAAAATCAATATCATCAAAATAGGTAATAGCCTTAAAAGGTCTTATGACATTTGAATTTGGAAATTTACGTTCATACATTTTCAACATTGAACTGAAAGGGAAACGAGTAGAGAGGAAAGCGATATCAATAAAATCCTTTAATCGTGATCCATTGTCTGCAATAGCAGAAAGCTTCATGGCAATAACGTCTTCCATACTATACAACCTTATACCGGATTCAATGTATGGATTCTCAAGATAGTCATAAGAATGGGTAATACAATCTATTTTTACGCCATCAATCGTACCCTTCAGAGTATTTTTTGCCATGAAATCTGTACGAAATCCATATTCCTCTTTCAAGAATAGTTCCAATCGAACTGCATCAAATGATTCCGGAGTGAAAAGATCTAAATCCAAACTCAGTCTATGTCCTAAATATAGAGATAAAGAGGTTCCTCCTGCCAAGTTAAAACCAACCATCATTCTTTCTGCCTCCAACTTTTTCAGGAGTTCAAGAGTCGATCTCGCAACAGTTTCCGTGTATAACATTTCAATTCTTCTTTTTTCAAATTAAAGACAACACAAACGAAATTCATATCTCGTGGAGACAAGCTCGGAACCTCCTTTATGATTTCCCTAAATCCTTCTATTCCCCCGTATAATTTGAATGCTGCATAAAAATCCTTCAGCCACCCTCTTTCGATGACACGCTGAACCACAATCTTTCTTGATTTCCACCAGTCAAAACAGGATAAATCATATTCCCAAAGTAAAGATGGAGAAATTGAAACTTCGCCCGTATATGTCTTATATTCATCAAATATAGTCATTTATCATTCATTTTTAATGATATACAAATTTACTACATTTCATTGGGACATACAATTTTTCAGGTATCTTTTATCAGCCTCGTTCTTCAGGAAATCATCTTTTAAGACAAAATAATACTTTTCATATTTACCGAACAGCACGTTTCACAATCCAAATACTCACCTCGTACAACAACCACATCGGCAACGCCACCAATGACAACGTGAATATATCTGATGTCGGGGTTATAACGGCAGCCACGATAAGAATAATTACCACGGCATGACGTCGATAGCGTTTCATAAAATCGGCAGAGATAAATCCCAGCTTGGCAAATAACCACGAAAGTATAGGTATCTCGAAGACGATTCCCATGGCAAGACTCATCAAAATCAAGGTACTGATATACGATTGCAACGCGATCATATTCTCCACGTCACTACTCACCTGATAAGTTCCCAAGAAACGAAAAGTTAACGGAAAGATAAGAAAATAGCTAAGCAGGACACCCAGCATAAACATGACATACCCGCTCCCCACCACTCTCACGACATACTTACGCTCGTTAGAGTAGAGAGCCGGGGACACGAAACGGAATAATTGGTACAAAATATAAGGGGATGCACATAAAATCCCCACACACATCGCCACTTTCATGTGGATCAAAAACTGTTCCGCCAACCCGGTATTGATCAATTTCACGAAAAAGTCCGGGGATTCGGCACCCGTCACCCATCCACTAAGCGAAAATAAAAGCCGGTAAGTAATAAAATCTGCCTCTTTGGGCGCTAATATAACAGCAAACAACTCATCTTTGAAAAAGAACGCTACAACACCAAAAGCCACGGTCACGATGGCAATCTTCACCAACGAGGCCCGCAGCACGTCCAGGTGTTCCCAAAAACTCTGATTCTCAGACTTACCGACTTGTTCCATACTACTCTTTTTTCTCTTCTGAAGTAATTTCTTTCTCCACCCCGTTCATTCCTTCTTTGAAAGAATGTATGCCCTTGCCAATTCCTCTCATCAATTCAGGAATCTTCTTGCCACCGAATAACAGTAACACGACTAACACGATAAGCAGCACTTCCGGCATACCGACACTGCCAATAAATAATGAATTCATCATACTCTATTTACGAATTATATGGTTAATAAATAGCCAACCACCCAAAACCTGCATCAACATTCCGGGTAACCCGATACGAAAATCCTGTAAGGCAACATAAAAACTACCTTCCAGCATCCACTCGCCTAACGTTCCCACGATCTGGTAAAAAAGTACCACTCCCACGAGTAATACCAAAGAGGCCTTCCGAAAACGGGTTGCCGCATACCCGGCAGCCACGGCCAATAATACCGATTTCAGCAACACGGCAGGCAACACGGCCACCGCGGGCATCCCGAAAAGAGCCGAATTTACCAACGGAGAAACGAGTGCCGTCAATAAACCCACCTTCCAACCGTATTTATAAGCCCCCACGAGGGTAAAGAAATAAATCGGTAACCAGCGAATACCGCCCTGCGGAACCAGATGACACAACTGCGGCAGGATAATATTACCCGCCACGAATAAAGTCACGGCCAGATAGGTCCTCAACTGATTATATTCCAAAGCATAAAGTTTTACTGTCGTCGTTCTCATACTCTTATATTCTTTAATCCAATTTCACCAATTCATACTTCTGACTTCCCAAACCGATCTTTTCGCCATATTCCAACGTGTGCATTCCATTACGGGAATCAATACGCTCAATCAGATGAATCTTTCCATGATCTTCGGAAGCCCGAACCAAATCCGTGCAGGCCTTGTCCAAAGCAACCGGATCAAGAGAGGCCAGAATACCGATGTCTCCCATCTTGGGATCTTCCGGGGAAGAATCACAATCGCAATCCACGGAAAGATTATTCGCCACGCTGATATACAAAATCTTGTCCCCACAATGGTCTATGATTGCCTTTGCGGCCTCGGCCATAGATTCCAGAAAATCATCCTGCGGGGGCAAATTACCCCACGGGTTGCCTTTCGTTTTCCCGGCTGAATGAATCCAAGCTTTTCCGGCAGAGGATGCAATACCAATGGATATGTTCTTGATAGCTCCACCGAAACCACCCATCGCGTGGCCTTTAAAATGTGAAAGAACAATCGTGAAATCATAGTTCAAGTAATGCGAACCGACAAAATCCTCTTTCAAATGCTTACCCCCCTTCACGGGAAGTGCCACTTCTCCCTCCGCATCCATGATGTCTACCGGAGCAATGGCTGTGAACCCGTGATCTTTAGCCGCTTTCAAATGATTCTCGGTATCGGCACGTCCGCCCCCGTAAGCCGTGTTGCACTCCACGATAGTTCCCTTCACTTTCTGCACCAAATCCTTGATCAAAGCCGGTTGTAGGAAATTATGTCCACCCGGTTCTCCCGTGGATAATTTCACGGCAACCTTTCCCGTTGCCTCCCGGCCTAAAGCCTCGTAAATCTTCACCAAATTCTCCGGGGAAATCTCCTTGAACATATACACTTTCGGTACATTGGTATTTCCATCGGATTTTTGTTCTTGCGCGTTAGCGCAATTCATCCCTGTCACGGTTGACAGCACGGAGAACAAAATCATACAAATATTCCTTCTCATTTTCATGATATTATATATTACGATTTAAAATTTTATATTCACTCCCGCCATCACCGTCGCCTTAGGCATCGGGAATCCGGCGTTGATCTCGTATCTTTGAGCAAGTAGATTCTCTCCCTTCACCCAAACATCAAACCCATCCAGTACACGGAAAGACCCACGTACATTCCATAACAGGAAATCCTCGGTTTCCTCCGGATCAAGTTCTTTATACAACCCGGCCACGTATTGCAATCCGGTTGACACATTCCAACGTCCCTTTGAAAAAGCCGTTCCTACATAAAGTTTATGCTCCGGAGAGGCTAACACAGGATTATCCATATGCAAATAACTATAATTCGCATCCACGGACCAAGCGGGAACAATCCGGTAAGCCACCTGAGCCTCCACGCCGGAATTCTCAATCTTTCCCGTGTTCACGTTCAAGGGACGTCCGTCTATCGGCATACGCATAATCAGGTTCTCCCCGTCAATATAGAAAACATTCACACCGTATGACAATCGTCCATCCAACAACCGCTGTGCAAATGAAAGTTCGTAACTCCATAACCTCTCCGGTTTCAGATCCGGGTTGGCCGGGCGGAACATATACATTTCACGAATCGTCGGGTAACGAAATCCCTTGCTTGCCATCAACTTCACCTCGCTGTTTTCCGGCAAATGGAAAGAAAACCCGACCTGCGGAACCCATTCCGTCCCCACTTGCGAATGATGGTCAACACGGAGTCCCACGTCAAAAGTAAGCCAATCTCCCAAATTTTGCCGGAAATCAATATATCCTGCCACGTCATCCTGTGTTTTATCCGCTTGGGTATCTCGTTCTCCTGCTAACGTCTTGTTCCAAGCCTCTCCCCCGAAATGGAAATAATCAAATCCCACGGTCAGGCGATTCCCCTCGAAAAGCTGTACACTTTGGTACCAAGAGACACCCAACATCTGGTCCCGTGAATGAAACCGATAATCAAGAGGATCACCCCCTAAATGATAACCATCATTAATCCAATGTTTCCCCCAATTATAAAAGAAACTCAACGTTCCCGACGTTTTCGCATAATGATTAGCCAAGGCAAAAGACGTCATTCCTCGTGTAATTCGCTGGTCATTATCAAGTAATGGATTGGAAATTTCTCCCGGATTCGAAGCATCAAAATGAGTCAGATTCACATCGGCCCAAACATTCCACGCATCCGAAATCTCGTACCCGAATTTGGCATAACCGCCATATTGCTCGAACTCCATATCTTTCCGGTGGCCGTCCGTACGATTATAGGAACCACTGACAATACTTGTGAACCGCCCCTTCCGAATACGATTGGTAACCTCCGATTGCAACGTGTTATACGAACCGTACCCCACGTTTGCATGTGTCCGGATTCCATCCTGTTGCATCTTCCGGGTTACAATATTGATCACTCCCCCCATCGCGTTCGACCCGTATAACACGGACGCCGGACCCCGCAGCACTTCTACACGTTCCGCCAGCAAAGACTGGTAAGCATCGGAAATCGGGTGTCCCATCAGTCCCATATATTGCGGGTGTCCGTCAATTAACACGAGCATCCCTGTTGTCGGTAATCCCTCCTGTAGCACACCCCCGATTCCCCGTAAACTCATTCCCCCGGCAGCCCCTCCGGATACCCCATATCCCATCAGCCCTCTGGAAGTCGTGAAAAGTCCCGGTATATACTCGGTCAAAAGAGGCAATAACGAGGGATCGTTACGATGTTCGATCTGTTCCCGGTTCACCACGGAAACCGTCATCGGCAAATGCCGCACGTCCGTCTCGTTTCGTGTTCCGGTAACAACAACCTCTTCTATGGTCACTTTTTTCTGCACCGATAAGCTATCAGGCACTTCCTCAGCCCGCAAGGAAACAAGCCCACCCAAAAATAGCACGGTAAATAGTATCTTTTTCATCCTCTATTATTTTGTTACGTTATTCATCGTATGTATAAAATCCTCTATCTGTTGCAGACACTCTTCTGCCGTGTGCATCCGGAAACAGCGAGTCTCCAACGGACACCAGCCTGTTCGGGTACGATTGATAATATGAGGCACCTCCGACAAGCAATCCACCTTAATCCCGGACCGTTCCAAAAGCTCTCTGGCCGGGCTACTGATAACCCGGGCAAACACCTCATCCACTCCTCCCAAAGCCATCAAGGCGGCAGCAGCCTTGCCAATCACTTTATCCGCGATAAACGCTCCCCGAAGAAAATCCGGTTCCGTCTTCAACAACCGGTACAAATCCTGTACACCCCGCTCCCAGAACAACCGGGTCTCCCCCTCGTTATAAATCACGCAGGAACATTGTTCCGCATCCAAGCGCTCAATCAACACCTTTCGGTCCGTTTCAACCATCATGCTCATTTTCTCTATTTAAAATACCCGTTCCTGTTTCAAATCCTCCACGAAATGATCAATTCGTTGCATCTCTTTCGGGATGTTAATTCCCTGCGGACAATGATGTACACACTGGTCACAACCGATGCAATGACTGGCCTGCCGCAACCGGGGAACCGAACGGTCATACCCGATAAGGAATGCCCGCCGGGCCTTACGGTAATTCTCATCCTGTGACGAGGCAGGCACGTTACCCTCGTTAATACACTTGTTATAGTGCAGCAACACAGCCGGAATATCCAAACCGTAAGGACAAGGCATACAATATTTACAATCATTACAAGGGATAGTCGGGTATCGCAACATCAGTTGTGCCGTTTCCTCCAAAAACACCTTATCATCATCTGTCAACGGGTCCAACGGTGAGAATGTACGCAAGTTATCCTCCAGATGCTCCATGTAAGTCATCCCACTCAAAACAGTCAAAACCCCGGGAAACGAACCCGCAAAACGGAACGCCCACGAGGCCACGCTAGATTCGGGCTTACGCAATTTCAACGTGTTCGCCACATGAGTCGGCACGTTCGAAAGACGGCCTCCCAACAGGGGTTCCATGATAATAGCCGGGATGTTCAGCTTTTGCAATTCCCCGTAAAGGTACTCGGCATCCGTATTCCGGGTATTCACCTCCTTCGCGTGTTTCCAGTCCACGTAATTCAACTGGATCTGCACGAAATCCCATTTTACCCGATCATGTATCGAGAGCAAGTAATCAAAGACTTTTATATCCCCGTGGTAAGAGAATCCCAAGTTACGAATCCGCCCCGCCTCACGCTCTTCAAGCAGGAAATCCAACACGCCGTTATTCACGTAACGCTCCTCGTACTCCTTCATTCCATTTCCCATCCCCACCCCGTGAAGTAACAAATAGTCGATGTAATCCACCTGCAATTCTTTAAACGAATTGCGGTACATCGCAATAGAAGCCTCACGACTCCAAGTCGAAGGGGCAAAATTGGACAATTTGGTAGCAATAAAATACGTGTTGCGCGGATAACGTTTCAAGGCAATACCCGTGGCACGCTCGGAACGCCCCATACAATAAGCGGGAGACGTATCGAAATAATTAACACCATGCGCAATAGCCTTATCCACCAACCGATTAATCGTCTCCTGATCCAAATCTGCATCAGGATTCCGTCCTGCCCCGCCACTCGTATCCGGCCAGCGCATACAACCATATCCCAACAAAGAGACTTTATCGCCCGTCCTCGGATGCGTCCGGTAAGTCATTTGATCTGTCGGGATTTCCCCTTGTGCCGAACGATTGCCCGACACGATATTATTTCTCGAATTACAACCCGCCAAACCGATTGTCGATGCAGCCGCACCAACCCCTAATCGCTTTAAAAACTCCCGGCGGTTTATCTCTTCTTTTCTATCTTTCTTTTCCATGTACTCGTAATTTTTAGATCGTTCTGTGCTGTTCGTGTCCTTCCACGTAAATGGCACTGAATGGACGTGCCGGACAAAGATTCTCGCAAGCCCCGCAACCGATACAACGTTCCACATTCACAACCGGAATCTTCAACGAATCCGCGTCATCAGCATCAGAAGGAACCATCGTAATCGCTCCCGTCGGACAATGCCGGGCACAGTTGCCACACGCCACCTTATCCCGAAGTGGTACGCAATTCTTCTCCACCCACACGGCATGACCAATCTGTGTGGCCGACTTATCCGCCGGGGTAAGTTTCAGGATTGCTCCCGCCGGACATACCTCCGAACATTTCGTACATTCCGGTCGGCAATATCCTCTCTCGTATGACATCTCCGGCCGCATAAGCGTTTCCAACTTGGTAGAGGGACGTAACACTTGATTCGGGCATACCGAAACACAAAGCTGACAACCGGTACAATGCGTCCGCATATTACGTATCCCTTTGGCTCCCGGTGGTACAAGCGGTGTCGTCCGGGCAGGGACTTTCTTATCGAGAATAACAGCCAAACCACCATCCACCTTTTTCTCCTGCGCCTTGACAGCCGAAGAAACAAGAACCAGTCCCATCCCGGTCAAAAAACTACGACGAGCATTATGTGTATTTCCCGTTTCGGAAGTTTCTTTTATCTCTTTTTTCCCAAACCGATATTTATAACTGATCGCACCATGCTTACAGGAATCAATACAATCCATACAAGTCACACAACGGCTATAATCAATCCGATAATCCTTGTAATTAATGCAAGCCGCCTTGCATTTACGGGAACATAAACTACAATTTGTACATTTCTTCGCATCAATCTCCGGACGAAACAAGGAATACCGGGAGAAGAATCCCAACACCGTACCTACCGGACAGATCGTGTTGCAATAGGTTCGACCATTTCGCCATGCCAGTACAACTAACACGACAAACGTGACTGCCGCAATAATAAACGTCGGCAAACTCTTCAGCCATACCGAGGTTTCATAAAAAGCGTAGCTATCACTCCTTTCGGCAAAATAAGCCAACACGTTATTTCCCCACTGGTACACCGGAGCGAAAAGATTAGAAACGATTCGCCCGTAAGAACTATACGGAGCCAACAATGCCACCACTGCCCCCATTCCAGCAATCATGGCAATAATAAACACTCCCAACATCCCGTACCGTAACCACGAAACCGCAGGAGAATACGAAAAACGATATTTCTTTTTCTTTCGCTGTCCGCTAAACCAAGACACTACATCCTGAAACACACCCAACGGACAAATCACCGAACAATACACCCGTCCGAACACGAGCGTCAATACCACCCATAAAAGAATGACCCCGACATTCAAGGCCAGCACGGCCGGCAGGAACTGTATCTTCGCCAGCCATCCGAACCACCCGTGTAATGTTCCCGTGAAATCGAGAAACAACAAGGTGATCAAGATAAAAAACACAAGGGCTACTATTAATCTGATTCTGCGTAGCATAAGCTGTTATTTTAGTTATTAAAACATTACAAAATTATGGAATGTTTACACTATAATTTGTACACGAATTACAGATTAAGATACCAAAATTACTGATATAAGCAAGAAAATACATAGATCTACCGATATTGTTTCGGTGAAGACAGGGCATAAAGACGTATCAACTTCGTATCAAAGACGTATCAAAGACGTTCGTGAACGTCTTTGATACGTCTTTGATCTGAAATTGCAATTTATTTGCCCCCGATATACCCTAGCGATTCAACCTTTCTACTTCCTGTTATCCAATATTTTCGTCCCGATATCCATGTAACGATACACATCCCGGGTGGTCTCCCGGATACGTTCCTCGTCCTTTTTATGCCCCAACCGGACAATTATGGCATTCTTTTCGGGAATAGCAATAATATACTGTCCCAACATTCCCCGGAAATAGGGATTCTGTTGCCCTTTATAGTTCATAATCCAAATCTGGAAACCATAATAATCCAAAGAATCCTTCCCCCACTCGTCCTTCAGATACCCCGCCGGACTCATGGCCTCGTTGATATATTCTTCCGAAACCAACTGTTTCCCGTTCCAGTTCCCGTGATGCAACATCAAACGGGCAAAACGAGCAATTTCCCTTGCCGTGGTGTGAAAACAGCAGAAAGATTTCTCGTCCCCGTCCTTTTTATCCAACAACCAATAAGCATCTTGACAGGCTTGCATCGGTTTCCATAACTTCTCTTCGGCATAATCACTAATGCTCTTTCCGGTCGCTTTCTCCACGACAAAAGCCAATATCTGTGTATCCCCGCTCCGGTATGAAAATTGTTTCCCCGGTTCCTCGATCACGTCCAACGTAGTCACTAAATCATAAAGATCGTTCCCGTAGTAGCCATGTGTAGTTACCGAAAACAGCGACGCGTAAGCCTCATCCCAATTCAACCCGCCACTCATGGTTAACAGATTGCGAATCGTGATATTTTTCTTTTTTCCCTCGTTAAATTCCGGGATATATTTCCCCACCGGATCATCCAGACTGGTAATTTTCCCCTCGTCATAAGCAATACCGACCAACAGCCCCACGATACTCTTGGTCGATGAAAATATATTTGATGTTTTCGTGTCATTCCAACCGGACCGATATTCCTCGTACACGATACTATCATTCTGGATCACAAGAAAAGAAACCGTACGAAAATCATTCAAGTAAGCATCATCCTCCGGACTCAACTCGTACGTGTTATAATCCTTGGCAATCCCCCACGTCCAGCACGTGTCGGCCTTCCGCACCGTATGCTTGTCAAACATCGACAAATCATCTATCGACGGGTACCAATAAAGCAAAGCCTGTCGCGCATAATAAGGCAGACAAAAATAAGCAATCCCCAGCACCACCACAACCGTCAAAAGTATCTTATATCTTTTCTTCATCATAATCAATTTACAAAGTTTGTAAGGTCCGTAAAGTTCATAAGGTTTATAAAGTTCATAACGTGACGGGTGTCCTTCGGACAGTTTTTAACGGCAGCGCCCCGCAGGAGTCCAAGGACCTTATAGACCTTATGAACCTTATGGACTTTATGAACCCATTTTCACTTTCACCACCATTTTCCGAATTATCCCCTCCCCGATACAAGGAGCATGAGCATCTTCCGGGAAAAAGATCACGAACTCTCCGGGAGATAACGTGAACACCCGCTCCACCGGATCCCGGTAAAAAGTAAAATCACCCGCACCATCATACAGCGCCCGTTCTTCGCCCAACAGACTTTTAGCCTTCCAGCCATATCCTTCCGGCATACTCAAAGGCATCTGAATATCAATATATTTATCATGCCGTTCGTACACGGCCTCCTCTGTTTTTCGTCCTTTGGCATCTTCAATTTTCAGATAGGCATTATCTCCGTCAATGTCAATTCGCCCCACGGGCATACTTGCCAAATCATGCGTTTTTATATAGTCAAAGACAACTTTAAAATACGGGTTCAACCCCTCAATTCGTTCGCTATTAGCCAGTACGTCTACAATCATAATTTTATTTCAATTTTTTTATACAACAAAGATAACGAAAATACGTTAACAACAAGAAAACCAAGCAAGAACAACGCACATTTTCTTCTAAAAAATGTGTTCATTGCCCGGTTTCCATCATATTCTAGGCCAAACGTTATATTTAGAACTACATAAATTTTAGTCACTATGAAAAACTCATACCTTACGATGATCGTTTTCACGATTTTTACCATCAGTTTTTGCTCCCAAACGCAGGCACAAAAACAGAGCCGCGTGGAAAGACTATACCAACACATCGCCTGGTCCGAAGGAGACAAGTACGATCGGTTGAGAGAAAGAATGGACACCAAAAGTATGGATGCCTACAAAAATGAAATCACCTTAGCCGATGCCCTCAGACAATTGTTACTGACACCCGGCATCAATGCCATCGAACCCTACCTGAAAAGCAACATGGCCATCCAGCAACAAGATGGCGGCGCCCGGTTACGTTCGTTCTGCCAAGCAGCAAATCTCAACGTCAACCTTTTTCGTCACAAAGCCGACTCCACGATCTTTGCTTTGCTTGTTTATTCCAAGGATCAACTTGAAGATTCCCGTACAGTACTTGCACAAATAAAGAAATACGATTACAACATTGACCCCGATATTTACGAGGCTATCGTCCGGCTAAAGGAAAAAGTGCAATATGCAGACCTGAAAGCCCAGCCGACACAGGCAAAATGTGACACCTATTTCAAAGACTTTTACAACCAATACAATTATGTCGAGGTAGCCCAAATATACAATGACCTGTTATACAAAGCCGCCCTTGACAAGCAAAACGATTCAACCATTCTCTGTTATTTTAACGACACCACGCTAAAAACATTCTACGCCAACACCAAGGAACCGCGTCCCTACTTGACTGAAGTACAAAAACTCTATGACGACTGCCTGTTCAAAGCGATACAAACGGCCACTTCCCCGGAAGCACAAAAACATTGTATCAATGCTTATATCGAATGTCCCTATCTAGCCGGATGTAACCGCAGATACCTGCCACAAGTGGAATACGCTAACGACAGCATAGACCTGATCATTCTCGTTTCACAGGTGGATTCTTTCCCACGCCTTCCGCTAATCAAGGCTTACCTTCAAACACATAAATACAAGCAATTCCGGGACAAAGCCCAACAGTTAAGGGAACAATTTATCGACTCGATGATTTATATATCTCCCACGATCACTCGTTGTTACTCTGGAACAAACATCGTCCGGGAAACTAGAACTCACAATGACTCACTCACAATCACCACATACCAATACTCCCCTCAAGGACTTTTAACACGGATCATTCAAAGCACACGACTGCAAAAAGATTCCACTACCACCACCCCGTTGAACTTGATTGTCACAACATTCAGGTACAACAACCTCGGTAAATGCTACGAAGAGGAAACCATTGATTCCCTTACCAAAGCAACCGTATGCCTAATCAATTATCAGTATGACACGACCTCTCATCCCGTCATGAAAACGACCAAGTGGAACCACGGGCAAAACACTATTGACTATTACAATCACCGAGGACAGGTCAACCGGACACAAGAATACCGGAACGGGCTGATTTGCGCTCAAACAGACTACACTTACGACACTCAAGGCCGTCTCTCCGGTAAAATATGGATAAACACCAGACCGGATACCGACCATCCCGCCACAAAACAAGTCACCCTTTACACGTATGATCCATTCGGCTACCTTGTAAGCATTTCCTACGTGAAGGAAAACCTGCAAAATGAAAAAATAACAAGTAACATGACACTAACTTACGACGAATTCGGCAACCCGATCAATCCTAATTACCAATATACTTACGACCAGACCGGAACATGGACCAGTAAAACGAGCAAGACGAACCCGGCGGACAGCGAGAAAATCGCTTATGTCTACAAGCAAAACAAAAAATAGACCCGCACATTTTCGTTTAGGCTTTCAATTTTCAATTAGTTATCGTACCTTTGTGTCCAATTAATTTTTAAATAAATGGAGCACAGAGCAGGTTTTGTCAATATCTTAGGAAACCCCAACGTGGGGAAATCAACCTTGATGAATCGACTCGTCGGGGAGAAATTATCGATTATCACGTCCAAATCCCAAACCACACGTCACCGGATTAAGGGGATCGTGAACGGGGAGGACTTTCAGATCGTGTTTTCCGATACCCCGGGGGTCGTGAAACCCAGTTACAAGATGCAGGAATATATGCTTGATTTCTCGAAAAGCGCCATTATCGATGCCGACATCATCCTCTATGTCACCGACGTGGTGGAGAATATCGAAAAGAACGCGGACTTTATCGAGAAAGTGAAACAAAGCGAGGTTCCCATCCTTCTGGTGTTGAACAAAATTGACCTGACCACCCCGGATAAACTGGATGCCCTGTTCGACAAGTGGAAAGAGATCATCCCGCGAGCTGAAATATTCCCGATCTCGGCTACAGAGAATTTCAATGTAGACAATTTATACAAGCGCATTCTGGAATTGTTACCCGTGGGAGAACCCTATTTCGACAAAGAAGAGATGACCGATATGCCGGCACGCTTTTTCGTAACCGAAATTATCCGGGAAAAGATTTTGTTGAACTACGATAAAGAAATTCCTTATTCTGTCGAAGTTGTCGTGGAAGAATTCAAGGAAGAAACCAAACGTATCAACATCATGGCCGTGATCAACGTGGAACGGGATTCCCAGAAAGGCATCATTATCGGGCATCAGGGAGCCGCGTTGAAAAAAGTCGGCACGGAAGCCCGTGTTGACATCGAAGCCTTCTTCGGGAAAAAAGTATTCCTGAACCTGTACGTCAAAGTCCTCAAAGACTGGCGAAACAAGGAAAACGACCTGAAACGCTTCGGTTACAAACAACTTTAATCTTTTAGTTTTTATCTTTTAACTTTTATCTTTCCAATGAGTAACATTGTTGCAATAGTAGGACGTCCCAACGTGGGAAAATCAACACTTTTCAATCGTTTGGTCGGTGGCCGGAAAGCCATCGTGAACGAGGAAAGCGGGGTGACCCGTGACCGGAATTACGGAAAATCAGAGTGGAATGGCAAAGAATTCTCGGTGATTGACACCGGAGGATACGTTTCCAACAGTTCGGACATTTTCGAGGAGGAGATCAACAAACAGGTATTACTCGCCATGGACGAGGCCGACGTGATCCTATTCGTCTGCGACGTGGAACTCGGGATTACCGATCTGGACCACAGTTTCGCCCGTATGCTTCGGAAAGTCAACAAGCCCATCTATCTCGTGGCAAACAAAGTAGATAACGGAGAACGTCTCTACGATGTCCACGAATTCTATAAACTGGGAGTCGGAGAAGAGATTTTCCCCATAGCATCCATCAACGGTTCGGGAACAGGAGAACTACTTGACAAGCTGGTTTCACACTTCACCACCGACCCGCTCGAAGACATGGAAGAACTTCCCAAGATCGCTATCGTGGGACGCCCTAACGTGGGAAAATCCTCCACGATCAACGCCCTTATCGGGGAAGAACGTAATATCGTAACCGATATTGCCGGAACAACTCGCGATACGATTACAACCCGCTACAATCGTTTCGGGCACGACTTCTTGCTGGTGGACACCGCAGGATTACGCAAGAAAGCGAAAGTCAATGAAGACGTGGAATTCTATTCCGTGATGCGTTCCGTGCGTGCCATCGAAGACAGTGACGTGTGTATGCTGCTGATTGATGCAACCCGGGGAATGGAATCTCAGGACTTGAACATTTTCCACCTCATCGAGCGTAACCAAAAAGGCGTGGTAGTCCTCGTGAACAAGTGGGACCTGATCGAGAAGGATAACAAAACGACAATCAATTTCGAAAAAGAACTGCGGGCAAAAATGGCCCCCTTCAACGACGTGGAGATCATTTTCACCTCGGCTCTCACGAAGCAACGTCTGTTGAAAGCGCTTGAATCGGCCATCCAGACCTACGAAAGCCGGAAACAAAAACTGAAAACATCCGAACTGAACCGCGTCATGCTGGAAGAGATCGAAAACTTCCCTCCCCCCAGCTTGAAAGGAAAATATATCCGCATAAAATACGTGACACAATTACCGTCGAAAACCCCAACTTTCGCATTCTATTGCAACTTACCGCAATACGTGAAAGACCCCTACAAGCGTTTCTTGGAAAATAAAATCCGAGAACACTGGAAGTTCACGGGTGTACCGATTCAGATTTTCATGCGTAAAAAATAAAAAATGAAAACCATCCTCGCTGCAGGATGGTTTTTATTTTATCATTATATTTGCTCTATTCAAAGAATCATATTATGGCAAAAAATACAATAGAACATGATGGAATCGTGACACAGGTGGCTGATACCTTTATTATAGTGACCATACAAAACCAAACAGCCTGCGCAGGATGTCATGCCAAAGGAGCTTGTGGTATGTCGGAAATGGCCTTGAAGAGCATCACGGCGGAAAAACCAAATGAAGAGATCAAAATAGGAGACAAAGTAATCGTCAGTGCCAGCACCCAAAATGCCATGCTTTCCGTACTGTTGGCATACATTGTTCCTTCTGTCCTAATAATCGCCATCCTGACCTTGCTAATTCTTGCCGGGATCAGTGAAATCTTAGCCGCGACACTGTCTCTAACGGCTACCACAGTATATTTCATTGTTCTTTATTTATTAAGAAACAAGTTTGCCGAAAAAATAAAATTCAAGGTTAAAATAGCATAACCTTGAAAAAAAATAATAACTTTACGGGCATTATTACAAACTAGAGGAGACAAAACAAACACCTTTATGATGACTACTACCATTATTTACACCATTATTTCTTTGTGCGCTATTGGGATCGCGTCTGCCGTGATTCTCTATTTTGTTGCACAAAAATTCAAGGTCGAGGAAGACCCTAGAATTGATACCGTGGAAAGCATCCTGCCGGGAGCAAATTGCGGAGGATGTGGCAAACCCGGGTGTAGGGGATTTGCGGAAGCCACGGTAAAGGCTACTTCTTTAGATGGACTGTTTTGTCCGGTTGGAGGGGCGGAAACCATGACGAAAGTTGCCGCTGCCTTAGGCATGGAAGTAACGGTACAAACCCCGCAAATCGCGGTGGTAAGATGCAACGGCACGTGTGACCATCGTCAACGTACCAGTCAATATGACGGTTACAAATCATGCGCCATCGAACATTCCCTTTACCGGGGTGAAACCGATTGTACTTTCGGTTGTCTGGGTTGCGGGGATTGCGTAACAGCCTGTCTGTTCGATGCCATTCACATGGACGAGAACGGTCTCCCGGTCGTTTCCGAGGAGAAGTGCGTGGCGTGTGGAGCCTGCGTGAAGGCCTGTCCGAGAAACATCATCGAGTTACGAAACAAAGGAGTGAAAGATCGGCGAGTTTTTGTTTGCTGCGTGAACAAAGACAAGGGGAACATTGCTCGTAAAGCCTGTACAGCAGCCTGCATCGGATGTGGAAAATGCGTGAAAGAATGTCCTTTCGAGGCCATCACCCTAGAGAACAACTTGGCATACATCGATTTCCGCAAGTGCAGACTTTGCCGGAAATGTGTCAGTGTTTGCCCGACACACGCGATCCACGAAGTTAATTTTCCTCCCCGGAAAATCACCGAACCAGCTGAAGTAGAAGCGAAAAACGAACAAATTTAGTGATTGCCGATTCAATGATTGGGTGATTAAAATCACTTAATCGAAAATCATTAAATCACTTAATCAATAGGATTTAAAATCACGAAATCACAGAATCATTCAATTTAAAACCTAAAACTAATACACCGTGCTTAAGACATTTAAAATTGGGGGAGTTCACCCACCAGAAAATAAATTATCAGCACAAGGGGAAATTATCACCCTTCCCCTCCCCGAACAAGTAACCATACCCTTATCACAACATATCGGGGCTCCTGCCGTTCCCACGGTGAAAAAAGGAGATCAAGTAAAAGTAGGACAAATCATCGGTCAGGCTGCCGGCTTTATATCGGCAAACATTCATAGTTCCGTGTCCGGAACCGTTATGTCACTTGATCCGGTAATCGACGCCAGCGGTTACCCCCGCCCGGCTGTAACCATTAAAGTAGAAGGTGACGAATGGGATGAAAACATCCTAAAAGATCCCATCAACAAACAACCCGGTACATTCACAAAAGAAGAGATTCTGGCAGCTATCAGTGCGGCAGGAATCGTCGGTATGGGTGGTGCCACCTTCCCGACACAGGTGAAACTATCGCCCCCTCCCGGAAGTACTGCCGAGGTACTTATCATCAACGGTGTGGAATGTGAGCCTTACCTCACGGCAGACCACCGCTTGATGCTGGAGCACGGGAAAGAACTGATCATCGGTATCGAACTCATCATGAAAGCCCTCGGCGTGAAACGCACGATCGTGGGAATCGAAAACAATAAACGAGACGCCATTGAAGAACTGGATAAACTAGCCAGACTGACGGACGGAATCGAGATATGCCCGTTAAAGATACAATACCCGCAAGGAGGTGAGAAACAATTGATACAAGCCACCACCGGAAAATTCGTTCCATCGGGCGGCCTACCCATTGCCGTTGGGGCTGTGGTGCAGAACGTGGGCACCGTGTATGCAGTGTACGAGGCTGTCATGAAACATAAACCCCTGTTCGAACGGGTAGTCACGGTTACCGGAAAATCTTTAAAAGAACCGGGTAATTACCTTTGCCGCATCGGAACCCCGATCTCACAACTGATCGAGGCTGCCGGGGGATTGCCCGAAGACACGGGTAAAGTGATTGGAGGAGGCCCCATGATGGGGAAAGCCTTGACCAACACGAACATTCCCGTCACGAAAGGCACGAGTGGCATCTTACTTATGCGTCAAGAAGAATCTACCCGTAAAGAGTATCGGAACTGCATCCGCTGTTCGAAATGCGTTAGCGTGTGTCCCATGGGATTGGAACCCTATTATTTGATGTTACTTGGAGAACACAACAAGCTGGAAATGCTGGAATCAGAAAAGGTCATGGACTGTATCGAATGTGGTTCATGTAGTTTTACCTGTCCGGCAAACCGTCCGTTGCTTGACGTGATCCGTCTGGGGAAAACCAGAACAGGGCAAATGATCCGGGCGAGAAAAAAATAATATTAATGTAGAATGAATCGATTCAGAGATTGCCGATTAAATGATTTAATGATTAACAAGCGTTGACTCGTGGGTGGAAATCACACAATCGGAAACCACTAAATCACTAAATAAAAAAATATGAGTAATTTCACCATATCCCCCTCCCCCCACGTTCACGGCGGGGATTCGATAGAAAAAAATATGTACGGCGTGCTTATCGCATTAGTACCGACGTTTATCTTTTCTATCGTATTTTTCGGGCTGGGAGCCATTCTGGTAACCCTCACCTCGGTAGTTGCCTGCCTTGTATTCGAATACGTTATTCAAAAATACCTCATGAAACAACGTCCCACGATATGGGACGGGTCAGCCATCATCACGGGAGTATTGCTGGCATTTAACCTTCCCTCGTCCCTTCCCTTGTGGATCGTGGTCATCGGGGCATTGGTTGCCATCGGTATCGGTAAGATGAGTTTCGGAGGATTAGGAAACAATATTTTCAACCCGGCTCTCGTGGGTCGTGTTTTCCTGTTGATCTCGTTCCCGGTACAAATGACCACTTGGCCTGTACCGAACGGATTCGCCACGGCGGATGCAGTAACCGGGGCTACACCACTAGCACTTGTAAAAGAGGCCGTTAAGAACGGACAAGCTGTCGGAGACGCACTCTCTTCAGCCGGATTCTCTACCGGTAACTTGATTCTCGGTAACATGGGGGGTAGTTTGGGAGAAGTTGCCGCTATCGGACTTTTATTAGGATTCGCTTATATGCTGATCCGTAAGATCATCAGTTGGCACATCCCGGTGGCCATTTTCGCCACGGTTATCGTGTTCTCCGGGATTCTGAACCTAGCTGATCCGGCACAATTTGCCGGTCCAGTTTTCCATCTCTTTACAGGAGGTTTGATGTTGGGAGCCATCTTTATGGCCACGGATTACGTAACCTCTCCCATGACACATAAAGGAATGCTTATTTACGGTGTCGGTATCGGGCTGTTGACCGTAATCATCCGTGTATTCGGGGCTTACCCGGAAGGAATGTCTTTCGCCATCCTGATCATGAACGGATTCACACCGCTGATAAACAGATATTGTAAACCCCGACGATTTTAAATTTACTAATTGTAGATTGTAAATTACTTACAAATGGAATTTAAAATTTAAAATCTAAAATTTAAAATCTAAACTGATGGGAAAGAAATTAGAATCAAGCTTTAAGAATATGGTACTGGTGTTATTCTTGGTAACACTGGTTTCCTCAGCCGCCGTGGGAGTTGTGAACTCACTCACGTCCGGGTTAATTGAAAAAGTAAAAATTGAAAAACAAGTACAGGCCATCCGTGCCGTGGTTCCCGCTTTCGATAATGACCCGATGACGGAAAAACAAATCGTGGAAGTAGATGGAGGAAAATTAGAATTCTATCCGGCCAAAGCAAACGGGCAACTCGTGGGAACAGCCATTAAAACGTTCACGAATAACGGTTTCAGTGGTCTTGTTGAACTGATGGTCGGATTCACTCCGGACGGAAGTGTATACAACTATTCCGTACTAAGCCATAAAGAAACACCGGGTCTGGGATCCAAGATGGATGCATGGTTCGTGAAAGGAGCCAAAGGTGATATTACCGGAAAAACACCGGGGACACAAGGACTTCAGGTTTCAAAGGACGGAGGAGACGTGGATGCAATCACGGCTGCAACAATTTCATCCAGAGCCTTCCTAGATGCAGTAAACCGGGCGGCAAAAGCATTGGCAGAATCCGCAAAATAACACGTAAAATCAATGAAAGAATAAAGATATGAACAACTGGCAAACTTTTACCAAAGGGTTCTTCAAGGAAAATCCGACCTTCGTACTCCTTCTCGGGATGTGTCCCACGCTAGGAGTTACCACCTCTGCCATTAACGGCTTGGGAATGGGATTAGCCACGGCTTTCGTTCTGGTACTATCCAATCTGGCCATCTCGCTCGTGGCAAACCTGATTCCCGACAAAATCCGGATTCCCGGTTTTATCGTGATCATCGCTGCATTCGTTACCGTGGTCGATATGTGCATGGCAGCTTACCTGCCGAGCTTGCACGAATCTTTGGGATTATTCATTCCGTTGATCGTGGTGAACTGTATCGTGCTGGGACGAGCTGAATCATTCGCATCCAAAAACAAGGCCATTCCTTCCATGCTGGACGGTTTAGGTATCGGCCTCGGTTTCGCGATGGCATTAACGATATTAGGTTCTATCCGTGAAATTCTAGGTAGTGGGAAATTTTTCAACATGACCCTTTACAATGAAAATTACGGAATGCTCGTTTTCGTTCTGGCTCCGGGAGCGTTTATCGCTTTGGGTTACCTGATCGCATTCATCAACAGAATAAGAAAAACCAACTAATTGTAAATTTTAGATTGTAAATTGTAAATTGAAAAAGCAATCTAAAATCTAAAATTTAAAATCTAAAATTAGAAACATGGAATACGTTTTTATATTTATAGCCGCTGTATTTGTCAACAACATCGTGTTGGCACAATTCTTGGGAATCTGCCCGTTCCTAGGGGTTTCCAAGAGCGTACCCACGGCACTCGGTATGACGGGAGCCGTTACGTTCGTGATGATTCTGGCAACCATGGTAACATTTATCGTACAGAAAACCGTACTTGACCCGTTCGGCATCGGATTCATGCAAACCATCGTGTTTATCTTGATCATTGCCGCCCTCGTTCAGATGGTGGAAATCATTCTGAAAAAGGTAAGTCCGTCACTTTATCAAGCATTAGGAGTTTTCCTACCCCTGATCACGACAAACTGTGCCGTACTTGGTGTAGCCATCATGGTGATTCAAAAAGATTATAACTTACTGGAATCCGTCGTGTTTGCAGCCTCAACCGCGTTAGGTTTCGGGTTAGCTTTAACCATCTTTGCAGGAATCCGGGAACAACTGGAACTATCCTCCATTCCTCAAGGCATGAAAGGAACACCCATCGCACTGGTTACAGCCGGATTGCTGGCCATGGCATTCATGGGATTCTCGGGAATCGTGTAATACTCCCAACAGCATATAAAAGAGAAACCATCATTAAATGATGGTTTCTTTTTTATCCATTAAGCCGATAAACTCGTCATACACGCATCCCGTGAAATCGGAAAGCACCCAATCGACTTTATCCTGTATCTTCTCTCTCGGGTTCGTGGTTGTCAGACCGATAACTTTCATTCCCGCACGTCGTCCGGCCTCGATCCCGGAAAAAGAGTCTTCGAAGACACAGCAGACATCCACTTCCATCTGCAACTCCCGTGCCGCCAGCAAATAACACTCCGGATCGGGTTTAGACCGAGTAATCTTATCTGCCGTAATCACACGTTCAAATAACTCGGTAAACTCCGGATGAGCCATTAGCACATGAGCCATCTTCTTGTTGTTTGAACTGGTAACCAGTGCGGTTCTCACCCCATGTTTCTGTAACGTCCGGATAAAAAGCTCCACACCGGGGAAGTAGGGGAAATCCATCCGGCTCTCGAACTCGTCAAGTTCCAGAGAAATCTGTTGTTGCAAAGCAACATTTCCCTCGAAATAATTCTTCAGAATCAATTCCGTCGTTTGCCCCTTGATCATCTTGTGAAATTCCGGTTTATCCGGATGGTAACGTCTTCCCTGTTCCCGCCAAAAATTATCGTACTGCCCTTCCGTGTCAAGCACCACTCCGTCCATATCGAATAATGCCGCTAATCGTCGCTCTCTATCCATAATCTTTAATCTCAATAATACATAGGTCACAAAAATATCGAAAAAAGGGTAATCCGGACAAATCCGAAACAATTTATTTGGTCTGTACGGGATAACTTGATAATTTTGCAACCAAAATAAAGAATATGCAGTTAACTCATCCTATTTTTAAGATATTATCCGGAATCGCGGCAGAGAAAGGGTTGGAAATTTACGTTATCGGGGGATACGTGCGCGACCTGATATTACACCGTCCCTCCAAAGACATTGATATTGTCGTGTTGGGGAGCGGGATCGAATTGGCCGAGACGGCTGCCAAACAACTCGGAGACTTAACGGTTTCCGTGTTTAAAAATTTCGGAACGGCCATGTTCCGCTATAAAGGGGTAGAGATTGAATTCGTGGGAGCCCGCAAGGAATCCTACCATCTCGATTCCCGTAAACCCGTCGTCGAAGAAGGCACCATCGATGACGATCAGAAACGGCGTGACTTCACGATCAACGCTTTGGCCATATCCTTGAACCAAGAGAACTACGGGACACTTGTTGACCCGTTCGGGGGACTTCAGGATTTGGAGAACGGGATATTAAAAACACCCCTTGATCCGATCATCACGTTTTCCGATGATCCCTTACGTATGATGCGGGCCATCCGTTTTGCCTCACAATTGAATTTCACGATCGAACCCGTGACATTTGAAAGTATCATCGCTAATCGGGATCGGTTGAAAATCGTCTCCAAAGAGCGCATCATGGACGAGTTTAACAAGATCATGGCCTCACCGAAACCTTCCGTGGGATTAAAATTACTGGAACAATCCGGCCTGTTGAGTGTCTTCTTCCCGGAACTATCCGCTTTAAAAGGCGTGGAACACGTGGACGGCATCGGACACAAAGATAACTTTTACCACACGCTGACGGTCGTGGACTCGGTAAGCCGTGTTTCCGACAACCTGTGGTTACGCTGGGCAGCCTTACTGCATGACATAGCCAAACCGGTCACCAAAAAATTCATTCCGGGACAAGGCTGGACTTTTTACGGCCACAATCACGTGGGCGAACGTATGGTCGGAAGATTATTCAATCGCCTGAAACTCCCCCAGAATGAAAAGATGAAATACGTGCAAAAACTGGTCGGACTCCACATGCGCCCGATCGTTCTCTCGGAAGACACCGTGACGGATTCTGCCGTGCGCCGCCTCCTTTTTGACGCAGGCGACGACATCGACGACCTGATGACACTTGCCGAAGCGGACATCACGTCCAAAAATGAAGAGAAAGTTCGTCGATTCCTTGCAAATTTCCAGATCGTACGCCAGAAATTGAAAGAAGTCGAAGAGAAGGATGCGATCCGGAATTTCCAACCTCCCGTCAGCGGGGAAGAGATCATGGAGACATTTCAACTCCCACCCTGCAAGGCAATCGGGGATATTAAAAATGCCATCAAAGAAGCTATCCTTGATGGCATAATCAGCAATAATCCCACTGAGGCCCGCGAATACATGTTCCAAGTAGCGGCAGGACTAGGGATTCAAAAAAAAAGTGAATAGGGATCAGAAATGATCCTTGCGTTTCTTCACTTCATCCACGAGTTTCGTGAAAGACTTCTCTTTTTTCCGTTTCTCGTGTTCGGAGGCAGAGAAATGCCACGTTTCCCGTCGAAGTTTCAAGTAACTCTCGTAAACTTGACGATCCAGCATACCACGATTCACCGCATCCAACACGGCACAACCCGGCTCATTGATATGCTCGCAATCCTTGAAACGACACGATTGTGCGTAGTCAGTAATCTCCAGTATCTCATCAAGCGCACCGGGATCATCAACCGCAAGACCGAATTCCCGAACCCCGGGAGTATCAATCAAGACACCGCCTCCATCCATCAACACCATCTCCCGACGGGTCGAAGTATGGCGCCCTTTTCCCGTGGATTGACTTATTCCGGACGTGAGTAACACGGATTTCTCACAAAGTGCATTCACCAGAGAACTTTTCCCGACACCCGAAGAACCGACAAACACGACCGTCTCCCCCACCGTGATAAATTCCCTTAAACGAAAAATCGTCCGAGACTCGTGAATACTCGTGTAAAACACCGGAATCTGCCGGGTAATGTGCCGTATTTGCTCTTCCACTTTTTGTTGGTCAAAACCTAAGTCGACTTTATTAAGCACTAGCACGGGAATAATATTTTCTTCCCGCATCTGAACCATAAAGCGCTCAGCACGACGAACATTGAAATTATCATCCAGACTTTGCACGATAAAGGCTTTGTCAACATGAGCCGCTATGGCTTGTTTTTCGGCAACCGTTCCGTTTTTTCTGCGGGACAAAGTACGTGACCGAGGCAACATATCCACGATAATCCCCATTCCCTCATCAAACGGCTGAAAGATCACCCAATCCCCGGTGCAGGGTAATTCGAAATCCGACTTCCCGTACATCATGTTTCCTGTCAACTCGCACCGGAACACTCCGCTCCCGGCAACCACCTCGTAACACGTCCGGTGTACAATAGCGACACGCCCATGCGTGAGAGTTCCATACGTCGATTCCTGTTTCAGTTGGTTTAACTTGTCATTCCAACCATAACGATTTAAATCTATCATTACTTTATCTTTTTAGCGATATAAAATACATAACCGTAAAACTCCTTGTACTTACGGTATAGTTCAGCCTCGTGATGCTGAAAACTTATTAGTTCCTCGACCGTTTTATTCCCGGCATATTTCCGGCTGAATATCTCCCGGGCTTTAACTAACGGGGTAAAATAGTTCTCCGTCCAACAATATTCCGGCAGGATAAAAGTCGCCACGGGGATATACCCCGCTTTCTGAATCTGGGCGACTTTATTGGGTATCGTGTCGATCTCCTCGTAAACGGACATCCAAAAATCATGGATCTCTGCCGGACGTTCTTCGGTAAACCACGAACTCTCGGAAACGGCAACATATCCTCCCGTCTTCAGATATTTGCGCCACTCGTTCAATCCCCGCTCAAAACCGATATTATAAATAGCACCTTCCGACCAGATCAAGTCTAATTCTTCCTCCCCGAAAGGCAACGCATCCATTGAACCGACTATGCCTTTCACCCGTCCTTGAAGATTCAACACCCTAGCGTTATGATTAAAACGCTCCACGAATCCCGGAAAAAAATCGAGTCCTGTAATCTGCCCCGGAGCGTGCCGTGCCAGCGTCATCGTCTGTCCTCCCGTCCCGCATCCCAAGTCTGCAATCCGGGAATGATCCGTAAGATGGTCTATAAAGCTTAACGCTTTAAGCGTTACTTCGGGACTTCCGGGTCCCTGCCGTTCTGTATTCAAGAAAAATTCGCAAATTAAATTAACGTCGATTCCAAGAATGGTATTATTTTCGTTACTCATGATTGATCAATATAAAGCATACACGTGAAAGCATAATTCTACTTTCCTCGTTGTACACGGATTAAAAATTCAAATTATAATAATAGAAAAATCACCCTCGGAAAGAGCTTTCCGAAAGCAAGCGAAGGGACAACCTGTATCAGAAATACAGATTGTTTATTACACCAAATCCGATTGTAATCTAGTTTTTAACATGGTGTAAAGATACACATATTTTATTCATTTGAAAATAATTGTCTCTATTTTCGTATAAGTTGGTCATCCCCTCGTCATACGTACACTGTCACTCAAGCATATCTCTCCAATGAATAAATATACTACACGACCGAGCCATCCGGCAAATATAATCGTATCAAAAATCAATTTTATCGAACAAGAATGCAAGAGGAATGCAGGATGAATGCTCCGTGGTCTAAATGAACTATCAGGAAACTATTAAGAAAAAGTAAAACGAGGATAGCCTAACACGAAGGTAGTCCCAGTGTAATCTTAATGATACGCTCTAGCAAAAACGCATTTGATATTTTGTAAATATTCCAATTTAGTTTATATTTGCTACGAATAAATAAAACGATTCACGTTCATATCGGCAAAATAACAACACGTGGCAACAATAACACCTTTAAAATCTAGTTCCATCTATGACGAAAAAGTCATTCGGGAACTTTTCGAACAGCACTACACGCCCTTGGTGTTATTCGCAAAAGGCTATATTCCCGACTTGGACACGGACAAAGATGTTGTGCAGGAAGTGTTTCTCTCGTTAATCGAATCCCAAGAGACATTCAATGACGTGGATAATCTAAAAGCCTATCTATACGGTACGGTCAGGCACAAATGCCTGAAATATCTCCGCCACGAAGAGGTAAAAAGACGCTACCAAAAATATATGCAAAGCGAGGCTCCGGATGAAACCAGAACTTACGAAGAACGTGTTCTTGAAGAAGAGGTTTACGCTCTCTTGATAAAAGCCATTCAGAACTTACCGGAACAATGCCAAAAAGTGTACTTGCTTGTTTTAGAAGGTAAAAGCAATCAAGAGATTGCCCATCAACTCCAACTAAACATCGAAACCGTCAAATCTCACAAGCAGGTCGGGAAAAAGTTGCTTTACGATCAACTGAAACACATTATTCCCGTCGGGATTCTCATTTTCTTGCTAGAATTTTAAACGGCCTCATCCCATTATTTGCGTTTGCCCGTTTACAATTTATTCTCTACCTTTGTTACTAATGACCCGGTTGCGAGCCTTCTTTGCCGATTTCCCCTATGAGTTAAATGCCCAGACAGAACGACATTATCAAGTCGTATTCTATCTCGTTTTCAAACTCATGGGACAGTTTGTAGATGCTGAAGTACGTGGTGCCACCGGACGGGCTGATGCCGTGGTTAAAACTCCCAAATACATCTATGTATTTGAATTCAAACTGGATGGCAGTACGGAACAAGCCCTGCAACAAATTGACAACGGGGGCTATTTGATCCCGTACACGGCAGACAGCCGACAACTTATGAAAGTCGGAGTTAATTTCAATGCCGAAAAAAGAAATATCGGGGAATGGAAGATTAAAAACGAATAACATACTCATCTTTACAAGAAAACACCTATCACCGTAATCACAATATTGCAATATTTTCAAAAATAATTCATTTTTGACTCACTCTTTTTTACGCTCAAGGGGACTTACTATCAAATGAGCGAAAAGATGAGTCAAAAAGAGAATAATATATTTCAGTTAGCCCGCATCATTGCAGCGTCTCTTAGAGGGAAAGCAAATGATGAAGAACAACGCACCTTGGGGGAATGGTTATCCGTTTCCACAAGAAACAAAAAGATTTATGACGGATTCAAAGACGGAAAGCGTCTGGAACAAAAAATAGTCGAATCCCGACAGATCAATTGGGAGAAAGACTATCAACAATTCATCACTAAACGGCAACGCACCCGCAAGAACAGAAGGATGAAAACGATCATCCGTTACGCGGCAATACTCACTCTTCCGATCGTGGCGGCAAGTATTTTCCTACTTCAAAAGAATGATCGGCAAGCCATCGTCTCTATTTCAGAAGTCATCAAGCCGGGAGAACACAAGGCAGTACTAATCACGGGCGGAGGCGATAGAATCACGTTATCGGACAGCACGCTGGCCCCGATACAGGAACAGAACGGGATGATCGTGAACGTCACGAACAGCAAAATCTCCTATATCCTGCCGGAAGACAGCTTACGAGTACACGAGAACCCGATATTCAACACGTTACAGATTCCCCGAGGCGGGGAATATTTCCTGACACTTGCCGACGGTACGGAAGTATGGCTGAATGCCGAGACGGAAATCCGTTACCCGGTACAGTTTACAGGCAACAAACGTGTCGTTTACCTTGACGGGGAGGCTTATTTCACGGTAGCCCCGGACAAGAAAAACCCCTTCACGGTTGTCTCCACTCATGCCAGCGTGTCCGTGCTGGGAACACAATTCAACTTCCGAGCTTATCCCGACGAGCAGGACGTGCAGACCACTCTCGTTTCCGGTTCCGTGATCATGCAATCGGAAAAATACAAACAACAGGTCAAGCTGGTCCCCGGCGAACAAGGCGTTCTGGAAAAGAGGTCCGCCAATCTCACGAAACAGGAAGTGAACACGTACCTCTACACGGCATGGAAAGACGGGCGTTTCGCTTTCCGTGATGCACGGTTGGAAGATCTGTTCAACATTCTAGCCCGCTGGTATGACCTCAGCGTCTTCTACCAGTCCCCGGAAGCCAAAGACATCCGGTTCACGGGTGACCTGAACAAAACCGATGATTTCAAATCCATATTAAAAATAATTGAACAAAATGAACGAGTGACATTTACAGTAAATCAACGCACAGTTTTTATTCAAGCGAAATAAAAAAGGCATCTGACGCTCGCAACATCAAATGCCCAAACTATTTTCTAGTTCTCATTAAAAACATTACAAATGTATGAAAAAAATGGACAAAAACAGCCATTCCTCGGGTGGATTATGGCAAAAACAAGTAAGAATTATGAAGTTATGCTTTATCTTGACATTTATCGGCATCCTACACCTTTCGGCTGCCACCTATTCACAAGATACGCGGTTGGACCTGAAGGTTAAGAACGCTTCTCTGGAAAGCGTGATGAACGACATCCGCACGCAATCGGAGTATAGCTTTTTCTTCGATGACATCGCCGTGAAAAAAATCTCGAATATCACGCTGGACCTGAAAGGGGCCACGATAGAAGAAGTATTGGCTACTTGCCTGAAAAACACGGGATTCTCGTTCCGAGTTCTCGACAAGACGATTATTCTCTTCCGGGAACAAGCGAAAAACGACAAAAAGAAACTATTCATCATTCAGGGGAAGGTGTTGGACGAAAATAACAAACCGATGCCGGGAGTAACCGTCCTGCTGGATAGCACAAAAGTAGGAACCTCCACGGACATCGCCGGACATTTCGTACTTCCGTTACCCGAAGCCAAAGGTACTCTCGTGTTCTCGTTTATCGGCTACAAAACCCAAAAAGTAAAATACACGGACGGCAAATTAGTCATGGTAAAAATGCAGGCTGATGTGTCGGGATTGGATGAAGTACAAGTAGTTGCTTACGGTTCACAAAAGAAACGGACTCTTGTCAGTTCTATCTCCACGTTGAAAGCCGATGAAATGAAAGAACTCCCGACACATAGCCTGGAGAGCCTGTTACAAGGACACATGGCAGGAGTCGAAGTAAATAATCTTTCCGGAGCTCCCGGAGGTGGCGGAGCCATCGTGGCTATCCGGGGTTATAACTCATTCTTCGTTGACGGAGAAGGCAGCGACCGGAATTACGGAACGCCCCTTTACGTGGTTGACGGAGTCCCGATGCAAGCCTTTACTTCCCCGATCACGGGTACAAACACGCTATCCGATCTGGATCCGTCAATGATTGAATCTATAGAGGTTCTGAAAGATGCCGCCTCTGCTGCCATCTACGGCTCACGTGCCGGGAACGGGGTCATCCTGATTACCACCAAGAAAGGACGTGCCGGGAAAGCACAATTTGTTGCAAATGCCTCTTATTCCGCCTCTTGGTTACCGGAAACGATCAAAGTATGGGGAGGTAACATCATCCGGAATTACAACATGAATGCATACAGGAATACCGTGAAACCCTATCAATCCGCAAACGGTAAATGGGTTATACCCAACTCCTACGAAGAAGTATATAAATACACAAAAAACAACGATTTCCCTATTTACAATTACTTTTTCGGTAATCGGGACGGAGGACAAAACGCTTACATGTTACAAGATAGTTTGAACCCGTTCTACAACAATTCCACGGATTGGAACAGATATGCCTACCGAACTGCAAAAGTGTATAACGCCAATCTACAAGCAAGCGGGGGAAGCGAGAATTTCCGCTACATGATCGGAGCCGGATATTACAAGGAAGAAGGAATCATGATCGGGACAGACTTCGAACGTGTCAACGTGATAACCAATTTATCCGCACAACCCACGAAAAAAATCCAACTGGACAACCAAATATCCCTATCTTACAGTGACAGAAGCCGGGGAGGACGAGGTGGCTCCGGTCAGAAAATCGAGGGAATCAGCGTCGATCCGAACACCCAATCCTCTCTCCTACCGGGCAGTGACTATATTAAAGACAATCTTTTGGAAGCATTGAACAATAACATAGAAAAGAATCTGAGTTACTCCTTACGTTACAATCTGGTACTTGATTACGAAATCATCCATAACATGCACTTGAAAGTGTCAGGCGGCCTTGACTATAATCAACAAAATCAAAATAACTTCCGTCCTAGCACGGCAGACACGGATTTCCACCGTTCCTATACAAAAGGAAGCATAGGCAGAAGCTTGTCTATCCTCAACGAGAATTTACTCTCTTACCAATTCAAAATAAAAGAACATCATTATTTTGACATATTACTAGGACTTTCTTACCAAAAAGACCAGACCTACCTGAATGAAGGAAGTGCCAAAGACGGCCCTAATGACTACGTACATTACGCTAGCGGGCAGTGGGGTAACAGCAGTGGACTGGTTAATGAAAACTGGGGAAGCGACAAGGACAGTAACCCCACATGGAAGTCCGCCAGTACATACAAATCCAGTCTTGAAGAAGAACGCATGAACAGTTATTTCGGACGGCTGAGATACAATTTCAAAGAGAAATACATGCTGGAAGCTACGATCCGCCGGGACGGCTCCTCTGTATTCGGAGAAGACGTGCGCTGGGCTACCTTCCCCTCTGTGGCTGCAGGCTGGATTTTCTCGGATGAACCTTTTATAAAGAAATTCTACTGGCTAAGCTTCGGAAAAATCCGTGCCAGTTGGGGACGTTCAGGACAAAAGTTTTACCAACCTTACCTGGCACATGGCCTGATGGGTCTCAGCGGACAAGATTTTCTGGGAAAAGAAGGAATGATGCCAGATCGCTTGGGTGGACTTTTAAACCGGAAATTAAGTTGGGAAAAAACCGATCAATATGATCTCGGCTTGGATGTCAGTTTTCTTGACTACCGAATTAAAATGACATTGGATTATTACTACCGCTACACGAAAGGTCAGCTAAGACAAGTAGACTTACCTGGCAACCTAAACCTGATGAAATTCCAATGGCAGAATGCCCTTGCCGTATCCAACGAAGGGTTGGAAATGGAATTAACGGCTGATATATTCCGGAAAACTGCAGTAAAATGGAGAACGAAAATAAATGTATCCAGAAACTGGAACCGTTTCGAAAAGAGTGGTGACGGTTACGACTATGGAAATAATATTATCGGGAAACCACTGTACAACATTTTGGCATATAAAATGGAAGGCTTTTATAACAATATGGATGAGATTCCCTATTATTTAAGACCCAGTGGAATGTTATATCCGCTTGGTACAACCAGTGGCGTATTCTTTACCGGAACTCGTCGTTTGGCAGACTTAAACGGCAACGGGTCTATCACGGACAACGATATGTATTATGCGGCAAGTCCCCTTCCGGTTGCTCATGGTGGAATCATCAATGAAATCACTTGGAAACAATTTGACTTGAATATTTTCTTCATATACTCTATCGGGAGACACATTTTAAGAACCTATGATGACCGCTCTTTAACCCCCAATGCAGATGGAGCTCCTTTATATGTCAACGTGGAAAAAATAAATGCATGGACTGGAGAAGAAAACAGCAAACCGAAATATCCTCATTTGATTGCCTATGAAGTAGGCAATCAATACAGCGGACGATATGATTGTGATATTGAGAAAGTACACATGCTTCGACTGAAACAATTGACTCTAGGATACAATCTGCACCAGCAATTCGCACAAAAAATCGGATTGACAAGCGCCCGTATATTTTTGACAGCCGAGAATCTATTCTTGCTTACTAATTATTCCGGCTTAGATCCTGAAATTGTGGACATTACCAAAGGCATTGATAATAGCGGAGCATATCCCCTACCCCGGAAATTCTCTGTCGGATTAACTGTAAACTTTTAACACGTGTTGATTATGAAAAAAATAATATTCCTTTTATTATTCCTGCCATTTTACTCGTGTAACGACTGGCTGGATGTGGAATCGGAAATTTCCGTCACATACCGGAATTATTTCCAAAGTGAAAGCGACTTAGAAAAGATTCTGGTAACCATGTTCGGTTCCGAAAAAAACATTCTCGCTTATGGAGGTCGTTATCTTGATTATGTAGGACTCCCGTGTGATTACCCAAGTACATATACAAAACCTTACCAAGAATTAAATTATGAAACTTTTTGGAGTAAAGGATGTGACAATTTTATGTCATGGAGTACTTACTACGCAACAATTTATATGGCAAACTTTCTACGGGATAACCAGTATCGAATCAAGAATATTCCTAAAGAACGTGTAAATTACTGGATGGCACAAGCAAATTTTATCAAAGGATTAATGTATTTCAAAATAGCCCAACACTGGGGAGAGGCTCCGATCGCTCCCGGTTCAGAGGAAGCAGAAGCCCGTGCCAAAAGCCCGGTTGACACCGTTCTTGCAGAAGCAATCCGTTGTGCGAAAGCAGCCTTGATTCTCCCACCCCATGATAAATTAACAGATGCCAACGGCGCAGCGATAACTTCACGACAATATGCCAGCTTGGGATCCGTACACACGCTACTGGCAAATATTTATGCATGGATGGGAGGACTCTATGATAAAGAAGAGTTCTGGAAAAAAGCCGAACAAGAGGCATCCTTGGTAATTGAGGGGAAAGCTGGATTTTATGATCTGGAAAATAATATCAGCTTGCTGATCCAAAATACGTTAGGTAAAGCAAGAGCCACCAAAGAAGTTATCTTTTCAATAGAAGTCAATGAACAAGATGACCGGTGGTATGATATAGCTAACCTTGAATTACGTTATCCCGGTACCCTGCTAATCAACTACCCTTACACGGAAACTGATCCCAGAAAAATAAATAATGCTCTTAGAGAAGAACGAATCTCGGTAAATGCCGTGAAACAACTTTTCCCAGACCCGGAAGATCAACGAAGAAAAGAATACTGGTACAAATTAGGAGAAGAGCTTACCATTGAAGGAGAAGAAACTCCTTTCAAGCCTCGTTTTGCCTACATTAATAAATGGCGGGATGCGGTAAAAACCACTAATCCTGTATTCATCATGCAAAATATCGGTGTTATAGCAATGGACGGGAACCGCATTATATGGCGTTTGGCTGACCTGATTCTTTTACGGGCAGAATGTAGGGCCCATCTGGGGATGACAACCGAAGCCCTAAAAGACCTGGACCGGATAAGGGACCGTGCCGGATTAAAAGGATATACAGGAGCCACGAACAAAACCTCTTTGTTAAAAGAAATCTTCCATGAACGGGAAAGAGAATTGTTCGGCGAAGGCGAACGTTATTTTGATATTGTCCGTAACGGTTATTTCCGGGAAGAACTGAAAGGCAATTACAAAACCTTGTCCGAACAGGATGTAAAAGACGGGGCTCTTTATTTACGTATACACAACAATGCATTCACTAAAAATCCATTAATGAAACAAAATTTATTCTGGTTATGGCATCAAAATTAAATTATATCACAATAGATCTTATACTTCTGACCACACTCTGTATGTGTTCATGCACAAAGTATAATTATGTTGACGGCGGCACGGCAAATGGCATACATAATTGTTCCATGTGGGAATATTTCGAAAGTCATCTCACGGACTGGGATTCGACAATGATCATGATCGAACATGCCGGGTTAAAACCCATTTTTGAAGGCAAAGGCGGCTACGATCAGATTTCATTTTTCGGAGTCACGAGTTTAAGTATTGTCCATTTCATCTTGGACCATAATCAAGAACTGGACGATTTGAAAGATTATTACGGTGAAGAAGTGGATGAAAGCGAATACTGGCACCGGGTAACAGACATCCCGGCAGAAACTTGTGCCAGAATCTTAAAGGACTTGATCATCACGAAACGCTTGATGCTGGAAGAGGTACCCGAAGGTTACCGGACACAGGAAGGCCTGACTAATGAAGAATCAGGGGGAATGGTGGTTCCGACACTAGGCCGTTCCTTGTTTATTTGGACATACTGGGAAGATTACGGCGGAGTGGAGAAAGCCGGAGCCCATCAATTATGGATAGCGAAACAGGGAAACGGAAACACGGACTGGCGGGTCGCCTCTACCAACATCCAGACGAACAACGGTGTGGTTCACGCCCTAGGATATGACCTTCAATTGATTAATTTTTAAATGTGACCATGATGAGAACAATCATACTTTTATTAATACTCGGATGTTCCATTCTCTTTTTCGGATGTCACGATGTCACGGTTGGCTACTTGTTCACGGAAAATGCCGGATATTCCAAAGACACCCTATACATTTTCAGTATAGAAGGAAAAATTGAAAAATTAGAGGGAAATCTTGAATACTTAAAGGAATTCACGGCGGAACTTCAGAAAGAACTAGACCGACTAGAAGAAGAAGCCAATAAATTATATTCAAAATTAGACGAAATCTATGATGCTCAAGATATTCTGTATGACGAATATTACGATCCGGCAACAACTGTTGCCAGAAAAGAAGAGCTGATGATTGAAATACAAAAACTATCGGACCGGGCAGATGAACTTTATGAACAAGTTGGAGAAGTCGATCAACAGCAAGCCGACATCTCAGACCAGATTGATAACGCGTCAAATGAATTAGGAATGGATTCCCCGAATGTCATAAAAGAACAGATCAGGAAATACCAAGAACAGATTGACTTTAACATTCCTTGGAGGACTTCCCAAATTGAAAGCGTTTTAGGAACAGAACCCATCATTTATACGGTTCTGGACGCAAAGAACACGCAAGGAAACGGAGATAAGTTCATGGAATACGTGCACGTGCAAGGCGGAGGACTTATCTACGTGGACCTTGGCGTTGAAAAACATGTTCCGGCAGGTGCCTACACGGTAACTCTGGAGATCAGGAATGAAGGAAGGACAAGAATAATGGAGGACGTGTATACCTTCGTCATTCAAAACTAGTCATTCCCCCAAACACCCCCTCCCCTCTATGTAAACGGGAGGGGACTCTCCTTCTTTGCAAGAAGAAGCTAGAATGGTGGTCATAAAAATTAATTTCATAAATCATTTTACAATTTTATAGTACACCGAAATGAAAAAACTACTCTATTTATTCATGTTCCTTTACTTGGGAACATGGGGAGAATTATCCGCCCAAATGCTTCTGTTCAAAGGAACTTTTGAAGAGGCTTTAAAGAAAGCGCAAGCGGAAAAGAAAGACTTGTTCGTGGATTTTTATGCTGATTGGTGCGGCCCATGCAAAATAATGGCAGACAATATATTTACACGGCAAGAAGTCGGTAAATATTTCAATTCCAATTTTGTATGCGTACAGGTTAACGTTGAGGCGGGTGAAAATAAAGTATTAACTAAAAAATATAATGTAACAGTCTTGCCCACAATGGTATTCATCAGCCGGAACGGTAAAGAAATGCGACGCATCCAAGGAGCCGTTTCCCCGGAGGATTTAATACAAAATGGCAAAATAGCCTTGGGAGAAGCATTGAGTTTCGAACAATTATACGAAAAATATAAAAAAGAGAAAAACGACTTCACCATACAACAACAGTTATTGATAGAAGCTCCCCGTTTTATTGCTACCCAAAGCGGATACAACAGGCAAAAATGGGGTTCCCGAATCGAGAGCCTTTTCCCGGAATACTGTAAAAACAAAAAATTAGAGAACATGATCAACGGCACGGACTTTTATATCCTAACCCTGTATCACCCGCAAGCAGAGAAAGAAGACCCAATCTTTGATTTCGTGACAAAAAATTATAAAAGGTTTGCAGACTCCGTGGACAAACCGACGATCTTCAGTTATCTGGTCAGTCTAAATAACGGATATATTATTCGTTCATGCAGAAAGGGAGACCTCAGTTACAAGGAACGTCTGAAACGGGTAAGCGGAGATTTAAAAGACATATACTCCGAATTCTCTTTCGGCACTCTCTCCGCCCAAGAAGCCACGACCTTACTGGCAGACGCCACGTATAACCTATACCGCCATAACGAAGATTTGTTTTTCGAGAACATGAACAAATATTATTCCGGAAAAGGCGAACTGGTCGAGTGGGGAGATTACGCACAAGCTCTGGAGGACCTTGCCATTGTTTTTGAAGGCAAGATGTCCAAGAATGCTTACATGAAATGTATTCCTTGGATCTCGAAAGCTTTAGAAATGAATATCGATGCAGAAACCCGAACGCGTTTACTGATGATGTTGGGCGATTGCCTGAAAAACACGGGAAATAAAGAAAAAGCCAAACAGACTTACAATCAAGCCTTTCTGACCTGTACCCAGATCGTAAACAAAATGCAAGCAAAACAACTTCAAGAAATCATCCAACAAACATTAAAAGAACTATAAATGTGCGTGCAAAAGTTTCCGAAACTTCACAGAGGGGCCTACAAAAACCCCTCTGTTTTCTTTTTTCCACGGGCATTAAGCCGAAAACTCATCACGGTCAAATCATCCGATTGTTCCGCATTCCCGACAAAACGTTTCACATCCCCGACCACTTTATCCACCATTTGCCGTGGCGCAAGTCTGGGATGACCTGCCACCAAGTTAAATAACCGATCTATCTTATAAAATTTAGATCGTTCATTTTGAGCTTCCGACACCCCATCTGTGTACAAAAGCAACTGAGAACCCGGAGCAAAATAGCACTCCTGTTCCTCGTAATCATAATCAGAAGTAACACCCAAAGGTAAATTATCTGCAGTCTTGAAGAAAGACACGGTTCCATCCGGGGCAATCAATAACGGGTAAGGATGTCCCGCATTACAAAATCTCAGACGATTCGTGTTCAGATTCAACACCCCGGCAAAAAAAGTAATAAACATACTCGTGTTCCCGGTCCGAATCAAGCTCTGGTTCATCAGATTCATGATATAATTCAAAGAAGTATCCCGCAGGGCCAAAGATCGCATCTGGCTGATCGTGGTTGCCATAAACAAGGAGGCAGGAACTCCTTTCCCCGAAACGTCCCCAATAGCGAAACCAAACTCATCCTCGTTCAGCATCAAATAATCATACAAATCCCCTCCTACCTGACGAGCCGGATGCAACACGGCATGAATATCAATACATTCGGCTCCAAAGGTGGGGACAAATTGTTTCGGAACCATTCCCAATTGAATATCATGGGCGATACGCAACTCACTCTCGATCTTTTCATTCGCTGTCGTCGTCTGGCGCAACTGGTCCACGTACTCCGTCAATTGTTGTTGCATGAAAAGAAACGATTCGTACAACTCACCTAATTCATCCTTAGACCGAATACGTGGCAACGGAGTGTTAAAGTTTCCTCGGGCCACATCTCGGGCTGAAGCAGCAAATATCGTCAGTGGTTTTGTGATTCGTCGTACAGCCACAAAACAAATAAAATAAACAAATAACAACAACAGGACAAAGCCAATCAGCAGATACATATTAAATTTGCTCAACTTACCAAACACCTGATCGTATGGACAAATTACCGCCATGTACCAATCAGTTGCCACTACCGGCGTGTAATACACATAGGACAGAACTCCCCCATCGTCCACGATGATACTACCACTTTTCCCGGCTGCCATCTCGTTTACCAGAATAGTAACATTCGTATCCCGTGCCTCTTTTGCCGTTTCGAACATATTTTGACCAATCATCACCTCCCCTTCCCTGCGCAAGATATAACGTCCCTGTTTGTCAATAACCACGGTATAACTACCCTTGTAAGGCTTGATCGAATCGACCAGATCGCGCAACCATCGATTGGTTAAATCCACGGATAAAATACCAATTAGTTCATTCTTTTCCCCATGAACCGGGACCGCGTAAGACGTCGTGATCACATCCGGATCTCCCGCATCCCGATAGGGCTTACTCCAGTATCGGTGTTCCCTCGCACCTTTGTACCAGCCTTTCTCAAAATAATTGTAATCTTCACTCCCTACTTGAATGGTCTTCACGGAATCTCCGACCATATAAGAATAAGGTGCAAAATAATGTCCCTTTTCCGGAAAATAGTAAGGTTCAAAAGCGATCGCGCAACCAAAAATCTCCGGGTTATCTTTTACAATCCGCCGAGTGATACCAAACAAAGAATCCGGCTCCTTTACATATTCAACGATCATCCATCCCAGATTTTCAGGAATCTTTTCCACCTTACTCAACAACGCACTCACGCGCAAATTCGCCTGATCAGCCATACTTTCAATCTTATCCTCGGCCTCCTGCGACAACGTTTCCGTTGAGTAATGATAAAATACGCCCACTAAAACAAAAGAAAGAATTGTAATGAACGAAATCACATACAAACTCAATTTAGCAGGAAAAGATTTTTTATATCGATCAAACATAACAATTAACGATTGATGAGAAGTTCCTTTTTATACCCGTCATAATAAACCACGAATATACAAAAAAACTATAAAACAAGTACAAAAAGTAATTATTCGAATCTCTTTTTTCCAAGTGATTCCAGCTAACAAGCTCCATTAGTAGAGAATAGGAAAAATAAACCCGAAAAAGAATTTATAAACACGCAGACTTCTCATTCGAAATATTTGCTCTTATTAAATATTAATATTAACTTAGTCGCGAATTACAAACGAAAACGTTTTAAATATTTAGTAGATGTACAAGCCATCAGAATATTATTTCGTTTTAGCCTACATCGTGGGCGTACTTAAATTGTTCGGGGGACTATGAAAATTCCGCCGGAATAATTTCAGGCATCTTTTGGCAACACATCACGTTGCTCTCTTTTAAGCAAAACAAACAACTTAAATCAATAATCTTTTAATTATGCAAAAACAACTATTATTAGGTGTTGAAGCTATTGCACAAGGTGCTATAGACGGAGGTATATCCGGCGTGTTCGCATACCCGGGAACCCCTTCAACAGAGATCACGGAATACATTCAGGAATCGAAACAGGCTATCGCCCGTAACGTTCACCGGATGTGGTCTGCAAACGAAAAAACTGCCATGGAAACCGCATTGGGAATGTCCTATGCGGGAAAAAGAGCCTTGGTATGTATGAAACACGTGGGAATGAACGTGGCTGCAGACTGTTTCATGAACGCTGCAATTACCGGGGCTAACGGAGGTATGGTTGTTATCGCTGCCGATGACCCATCCATGCACTCTTCTCAGAACGAGCAGGATTCACGCATGTACGGTAAATTTGCCTTAATTCCGATCATGGAACCCTCTAACCAACAAGAGGCATACGACATGACCCGCTACGCCTTCGACCTGTCAGAGCAAATGGGAACTCCCGTGTTATTAAGAATCACGACTCGTCTGGCACACTCTCGTTCCGGTGTTGAACCAAGAGAGGCTAAAGCCGAAAATGAAATGCGTTTACCGGAAGACAAACGTCAATTCGTGTTACTTCCCGCTATCGCTAAAAAAAGATATAAATTATTACTAGAGAAACAAACCGCTTTCGAAGAGGCATCTGATAACTCTTCTTTCAACCAATACATTGACGGGGCTGACAAATCAATGGGTATCGTCGCTTGCGGTATCGGTTACAACTACCTGATGGAAGTGTTCGGTGGAAACTGTCCTTACCCGGTAGTCAAAGTAAGCCAATATCCTCTTCCGAGAAAGATGATCACCAAGTTGGCAGAAAGCACTGAAAAATTGCTCGTTTTAGAAGAAGGCTACCCGATCATTGAAGAAGCATTGAAAGGTTACCTTGAAAAAGAATGTGTACTCGGACGTTTGGACGGCACGCTCCCCAGAGACGGAGAGTTGAATCCGGATCACGTGGCGAAAGCATTCGGATTACCTTCTATCGAAGGATCGCCTGTACCGGAAATCGTGGCACCTCGTCCACCAGCCCTTTGCGTGGGATGTAGCCACAGAGACGTGTACACCGCATTGAATGCAGTTGTTGCCGAATACCCGAATGCACGTGTATTCTCTGACATCGGTTGTTATACTTTAGGAGCCCTTCCTCCATTCCAAGCGATCAACTCTTGCGTGGACATGGGAGCATCCATCACCATGGCAAAAGGTGCTGCTGACGCTGGATTATACCCGGCTGTATCCGTTATCGGAGACTCCACGTTCACTCACTCCGGCATGACCGGGTTACTGGATGCTGTAAACGAAAAAGCCAATATCACGATTATCATTTCCGACAATGAATCCATCTCCATGACCGGAGGTCAGGAATCTTCAGCATTAGGACACTTGGAATCTATCTGTCGCGGTATTGGTGTTGAACCGGAACATATCCGTGTTCTACTTCCCGTACCGAAAAATCACGATGAATTATGCAAGATCATCCGTGACGAGATCGAATACAAGGGTGTATCCGTGATCATCCCGAGAAGAGTTTGTATCCAGAAAGCTGCAAGAGACGCTAAGAAAAAGAAAAAATAAATTGATTCAATGATCAATTTAAAATCTAAAACTTAAAATTTAAAATTATGAAGACAGATATTATATTAGCGGGTGTAGGTGGACAGGGAATCCTTTCTATCGCAGCAGCATTGGGGTCTGCCGCCCTCAACAATAACCTGTACATGAAACAAGCCGAGACTCACGGAATGAGTCAACGCGGGGGGGATGTACAGTCTTTCATGAGAATCTCCGACAAACCGATTTTCTCTGACCTGATCGCCAAAGGAACAGCCGATATTATCCTTTCAGTTGAACCGATGGAAGCATTACGTTACCTTCCCTACTTGAAACAAGGAGGTTACGTGGTAACCAACGCCACTCCGTTCATTAATATTCCGAACTATCCGGAAGTAGAAACCTTGATGGACACGTTGAAAGCCCTTCCTCATCAAGTAATCATTGACGCTGACAGCATCGCTAAAGAGGCTGCAGGCAACGTACGTGCCAGCAACTTCGTGATGATGGGTGCCGGTTCTCCTTTCATCGAAATTCCTTTTGAATACTTAGAAAAAGGCATCATGGCTATTTTCGAACGTAAAGGTGCCGATGTGGTAGAAATGAACTTGAAGGCATTACGTGCCGGACGTGAATTCGCACAAAATTACATTAAATAATCGGATCTGGGGGAGTCTCCTTTATCAAGGAGTTCCCCTATTTTTCTTCTCATACTTTCCTCGCAATATTAATTCTCGGATATTTTATCCAAAATAATCCATAAAATGCAAACAAAAAAGAAGCTTTAAGCGTTTAATTTATAATTAAACTTTTAAAATTAAGGCTATGACCGAGGATTATGAATTAAAAGATGACGTACATCGGCAACAATACGAATTTCGTATCGGGAACTATACACCGAAAATCGAATATATAAAATCAATCAACGGAGAGATATACCTTACCCACACAGAAGTTCCACGAGAACTGGAAGGGAAAGGGATAGGCAGTCAACTAGTTGAAAAAACACTACAAGACATCGAACGTCAAGGACTTCGACTCGTTCCGCTTTGTCCTTTCGTGGCAGCTTATATCAAGAAACACCCCGAATGGAGACGCATCGTGATGAAAGGCATTAATATAAAATAACCACACATGGATAAGAAAATTGAATATACAAACGGAGAGCTAACCATTATCTGGCAACCGGGTTTATGCCAACACGCCGGAGTATGCGTGAAAATGTTACCCAAGGTATACAATCCTAAAGAAAGACCTTGGGTCAAAATCGAGAACGCCACAACGGCAGAATTAATCGAACAAATTAACAAATGTCCCTCTAGAGCATTGAGTTACAGAATGAATAAGTAGTGAAAGTCGCCGAATTCGGCGACTTTTATTTTTTCCTTTTCCACAAATAGCAAACAATAAATATCAACAAGAAACAAAGCACGATCGTTGCCCCCGAAGGTAATTTCAGCGCTGCCGAAGTAAACAAGCCGATGACCGAACCGGCACAACTGATAATCGTTGCCCACACGAGCTGTTTCGTGAAATTCTTATGAAACATCCCGGCAATAGCCTGTGGCATGGTGAGGTACGAAATCACGAGAATGATTCCCGCTAGTTTCATACACAACACGATACACAAAGCGATCAATGCCGTAATTCCGATTTCCAGACCATTCAACGCGACGAAATGTGTCCGGCTGTATTCTTTATCAAAAGCGATATAAAATAAAGGACGATAAAATTTAGCAAAGAACACGATGATCACCAAACACAACAAAAGCGAGAGAATAACCTGTTCCCCCGTCACCGTGAGGATATTACCAAACAGGTAAGATAACAAATTAGGAGCATACCCCGGTGTCAGATAAATAAACAACACCCCGATGGCCATACCCGCAGACCAGAATATCCCGATCAGGGAATCTTCCTTAAATCGCTTGTTATCCGAAAGATATAGAATACAAAAAGCGGCAGCCAAAGCAAATACAGCCGCCCCGAAAAGAGGCGATAGTCCTAGGAAATAGGCTAATCCCAATCCCCCGAAAGAAGCGTGTGTAATTCCCCCACTAATAAAGACCATCCGTTTCGCCACGATATAAGTCCCAATCAATCCACAACTCACACCTATCAGAATCGTACACAACAGTGCATTCTGGAAAAAAGTATATTCTAATAATTCAAACACCTTATTAATTTTAGATTTAATGATTTTAGATTGAAAAAACAATCAATCTAGTGCTTCACTTTCAATTTTCAATTCTCCATTTTCAATTGTACGATCGTGTTTCAACAACACCCGATGAGGCACCGTACCGTGAGAGATCAATTCAATCGGACAATTATACAATTTCAATTGTTCCGGCGTGATCAGATTTGATTCATGGTAATGCAAGCCACCATTCACGCAGGCTATCGTCTTCACATAAGAGCAGATCGTTCCCAAATCATGAGAAACCATCACGATACTCATCGTCTTATTCAACTCGCCCAGCACGGAATAAAACTCATTCTCGAAATTCGCATCCACGTAAGTCGAAGGTTCATCCAAAATCAGAATCTTCGGGGAAGAAATAATAGCCCGACACAAGAACACCCGTTGCATCTGTCCCCCGGAAAGCTCTCCTATCGGACGATTCCCGAATCCTCCCATCCCGTATGTTTCTAAAAGCTCATCCACCTTTTCCCGATCAGCCTTCGTGTAGTCCTTAAAAATCCCCTTCTCCGACATCAAACCGGACAAGACGACCTCTTTTACACTAATCGGAAATCTCGCATCAAAACGACTGTTCTGAGGCAAATAACCAAACAAAGATTGTTTGGAAACATGATAAACAATTTCACCAGAGAAAGGTTTCAGCAATCCCAAAATCACCTTCAATAAAGTTGTTTTCCCTCCCCCGTTCGGTCCGATGATCCCGATAAAATCATGTTCCCGAATGGAAAGATTCACATCCCGCAACACGACCGTATGCTCGTATCCGGCCGTAATCCCTTTTAACTCCAGAAGTTCATTCATCCTTCTATTTCATTTTCTGTTCAATGATCTTCAATAAAGAACACATTTCGGCTTTCCAATCCGAACTCAGCGGGTCTATGGCAATCACCTCACCATCTATCTCCTTGGCAATAGCCTTAGCATTAGCCACGTCAAATTGATTCTGAATGAAAACAATCTTTATTCCTCTAGCCCGACAAGTATCAATCACCGCTTTCAAGTGAGAAGGATTCGGTTCCTTTCCCTCATCTTCAATAGAGATTTGTTCCATCCCGTAATCCTTGGCAAAATAAGTCAGCGCTGGATGATAAATCAAAAAAGTTTTATTCTCTTTTTCCGGGATAATCCGACGGGCAACCTGATCAATACTGTCTATCTCTACACGAAACTGGCGATAGTTCTTTTCAAACGTCTCCCGCTGATCGGGGAACTTAGCCGCCAACACATCCAATATCGTGCGAGCCATCATCTCTGCATACCGGGGAGACATCCACACGTGAGGATCAAAATTCCCTTCATGCGAACCATGATCGTGCTGATGCCCATGTCCATGGTCATGATTACAAGCTCCTTGTTCCAAATCCATCCCGACAGATTGCTTCACGAGCAACATATTTTTCTGCGTTTCCAGAAAAGGATACAGATTACTCAACTCGAAAGGCAGATATCCCACCGCAAAATAAATGGAACTATTGTGCAAAGCCTTCAATTGCTCCGTACTCAAATCACTCACCGCGGGATTCGCCCCCGGTGGGATCATCACGTTCACCTTCACGTAATCCCCCGCAATTCTCTCCACGAAATAACGCTGTGGCAAAATACTCACGCTAATCGTTCTCTCCTTGTCTTTATTCTTCCCACAAGCCGTTAACAAGGCCATCAAAACAACTATAATTCCTATTTTCATTATATTGGATATATCAAATTCTTCTCCTCGATCACGTCTAACACTTCGGAAAGATATTTTGCAGCCTCGTATTTTGCCATGGGTAAATTGTGCAACAAATAATTACCGCAATCTTTAGCGGCAACACCGGGGACTTCTCCCTCGAAATCCCGGATAAAACGGAAGGTTTCCCGCATTAGCTCCACGATGTCACGGGACTCCAAGTCGCCTTTCATCAAAAAGTAATTTCCCGTACAGCATCCCATTGGTCCCCAAAACACGATCTTGTCACCCCACTCCTTATGATTGCGCAAATAAGTCGCTGCCAGATGCTCTATCGTATGTAACTCCCCCTGTCCCAACACGGGTTCCCGGTTCGGTTCCTTCATGCGTATATCAAACGTCGTGACCACCTGATCACCTAAATAGTCTTTACGGGAAACATAAATTCCCCTCAACAAACGCAGGTGATCAATCGTAAAACTCGGTATTTTTTCCATGCTTTAAATTTTATTCTTCTGATAAGGCTTTGATCAACACTTTAATCATTTCAAAAGAACGTTTAGGTGCCTCTTCCCAAAAATTCAAATATTGTTTGTAATGATCTTTTACCCCGGGAGTATCACTGATAATACGATAGCTCAAGAATGGAACCCCGCACATATAGCAAACCTGTGCAATGGCACACGATTCCATGTCTACCGCCATTCCTTCCGGAAAACGTTTTTTGATCTCCGTCAACTCCTCTTTATCGGTAATAAACTTATCCCCGCTACATATCATACCTCCGTAAACATTACCATCATGAGCAACAGATAATGCCAATTTACACAGCTCCTTATCCGAAACGAAACGAGCCGGCAAACCTTGCACCTGACCATATTCATTTCCATCCCCACACCACACGTCATGATAAACCATATTCTCGCCCACGACAATATCCATCACTTGGGTCAAAGGATCTATCCCTCCCGCAACTCCGGTATTGACAATAATATCCGGTGCATAACGCTGTATCATTTCCATCGTACCGACGGCTGCACACACCTTTCCAATGCCGCACTTAGCCAAAACAACTTCCACGTCTCCGATGTGTCCTTCCGTGAAAAGAAGCCCGCGAACAGGTTCTTCTTTTGTCTGTTCCAATAATGATTTCACCAGTCCATATTCGGATGTCATGGCCACAATTATTCCGATCCTTCTCATATAACTCTATTGAAAAAATGGATTCATTCTTTTTTCTTCCCCGATCGTCGAGAATCCTCCATGTCCGGGAATAACACGAACATCATCGGGTAATACAAACAATTTTTCCCGGATACCATTCAACAACTGATTCATATCCCCGCCCGGCAAATCAGCCCGGCCGATACTCCCCTGAAACAAAACATCCCCGGCAATCAGTAATCTATCCTTTTCACTATAAAAGCAAAGCCCTCCCGGAGAGTGTCCCGGTACATGAATCACCTTCAATTCCGAATGACCGAACTTCACGACATCCCCATCTTTCAGGTATTCCCCCAAAGCCGGTGGCGGGGTAATTCCTTTCACACCTAACATAGCCGCATACCTTTCGGCATCCTCTACCCAAAACGAATCCGCCTCATGCGCCCGGGCTGATAGCCCAAACTCATCCAGCATGAAATTATTCCCGAAAATATGATCGATATGCAAATGTGTATTTAACAATGCTACCGGTGTCAACTGATTCTCCGCTAAAAAACTCTTCAAACGTTGTCCTTCTTCTTTCGAAAAACAACCGCAATCAATCACCACGGCTTCCCCTGTCTCGTCATACAACACGATCGTGTTCTCCTGCCATGGATTATTTGTAAATACTTTAATTTTCATCTGATATGAATTTTAACCCCACAAATATACTAAAAAAAGAAGTGGATCAAAAAGGCTTTTGATCCACTTCTTTTTTATAAAGTTTGTAAACAAATCGTCAGATTTTCAGCGTATCGAATCCCCGACCATAAACCCCCATAACAGTGTTCATCGTCAAGAACGCATCCGGATCTGCCATCTTCGTTACACGCATAATATTTTGCATCTCGCTCTTACGGGCAACCACGATCAACATCTTACGCGCCTCTCCCGTATACCATCCCTGACAATCCACCACGGTAACACCGCGTCGTAAATCCCGGGTAATGGAATTCGCCACATCCTCGTATTTTTGAGAAAATATAAGGAATTGTACCGATTGCATCTGTCCAGTAAATACCAAATCAATCGTGTAGGAGTTAACCCCCATCACCACGTAACCATAGATAATAGTGGCTATTTTTGCCGTGGGATCTATCGCCGTATCCTCCCCGATAAAATAACTACACCCGATGATAAACACATCGATGTACATGATAATTTTACCCGGACTGATATTACGGTACTTATTGATAATCATGGCAACAATGTCCGTACCGGCCGTACTTCCCCCGTTTACCAGAGAAATACCGATACCCGCACCACACATGATACCGGAAATCACAGCACACATGAATTTATCTTCCAGCAGAGGTTCGTGTATCAGGTTCTGAAACACACTCAACAGGAAAGAACTCATGAAAATAGCATAAATCGTCTTAAACCCGAAACGAGGTCCCAGAATCTTGATAGCAATTGCCACCAACAAAAAGTTGATCACGAAATAACTATACCCGATCGGGATCACCTCTCCGGAAAGGAAATAAATAATTGTTGAAATACCGGTCACTCCACCACCGACCATACGATGCGGAGCCAAAAATGCCGTCACGGCAAACGTGTATATCAACAAACCGAACGTGATCAACAGATACGCCCGGATTTCACTCATCAACTTCTCCTTTGTAACTTTCATCACATTAATTATTTTGTTTTGCCCACGTATCCTTCAAACCAACAGTCCGGTTAAACACCAGCGCTCCCGGCTTGGAATCTTTATCCACGCAGAAATATCCCAGACGTTGGAACTGGAAACGGTCACCTTCTTTCGCCTCCTTCAAACTCGGCTCCAACTTACATCCCGTCAAAACTTTCAATGAGTTTTCATTCAAAAATTCCTTGAAATCAATATCTTTATGTCCGGCAGGATCCGGATCTTTAAACAATCGATCATACAAACGCACTTCCGCCTCGATAGCATCCGGAGCTGACACCCAATGCAAAGTACCTTTCACCTTCCGGTTACTTGCCGATCCGGTACCGCTACGGGTATCCGCATCATACGTACAATGAATTGTCGTGATATTTCCCTCCGCATCCTTCTCCACGCTCTCACACTTCACGATATAAGCCCCTTTCAAGCGCACCTCGTTACCCAAAGTCATCCGGAAGAATTTCTTCGGAGCATCCTCCATGAAATCATCCCGTTCGATATATAGTTCACGAGAGAAAGGAACCATTCTCGTTCCGGCCGTTTCGTCTTCCGGATTGTTCTCGATCTCCACGGTCTCCGTTTGTCCTTCCGGGTAATTATCAATCACCACCCGAACCGGGTCCAACACGGCCATCACGCGGGGAGCGATCTTATTCAAATGCTCCCGAACACAGAATTCCAATAAAGCCATATCCACCACGATCTCCCGACGGGCAACACCCACCTTTTCTGCGAAATTACGGATAGATTCAGGAGTATATCCGGCACGTCTCAACCCGGTAATCGTCGGCATACGGGGATCATCCCAACCGGCCACGATTCCTTTTTGCACGAGCTCCAGCAAACGACGTTTACTCATCACCGTATAACTCAAATTACGACGGGCAAATTCAATCTGACGGGGACGATACTCCGTGTCAATCAACTGATCCAAGAACCAGTTGTACAAAGGACGGTGAACTTCAAATTCCAACGTACAGATAGAATGCGTAATACCTTCCAGATAATCGCTCTGACCATGCGTGAAATCATACATCGGGTAAATACACCATTTATCCCCGGTTCTGTGATGAGCCACGTGCATAATACGGTACATGATCGGGTCACGCATCAACATATTAGAAGATGCCATATCTATTTTTGCCCGCAGAACTTTCTCTCCGGCTTGGAACTCACCGTTTTTCATCCGGCGGAATAAATCCAAGTTCTCTTCCGGCGTCCGATCCCGGTAAGGGCTATTCACTCCGGGTTCCGTGGGAGTCATACGTTGAGCGCTGATCACCTCTGCCGGCTGATCGTCCACGTAAGCCTTTCCCTCCAGAATCAATTTTTCAGCCCAATCATATAACTGTTGAAAATAATCAGATGCGAAATGCGGTTCTCCTTCCCATTGGAAACCTAACCACTGAATATCTTGTTGTATGGAATCAATATATTCGACATCCTCTTTCGAGGGATTAGTGTCATCAAAACGCAGGTTACATTTTCCATGGTATTCGGTTGCCAATCCGAAGTTCAAGCATATAGAAGTTGCATGCCCGATATGCAGGTACCCGTTCGGTTCCGGCGGAAAGCGAGTATGTACCCGACCGCCATTCTTTCCCTCGGCCAACTCCTCTTCAATAATCTGTTCGATGAAGTTTAATGATTTACCTTCACCTTCTTCTTCCACGAGATGATTTTTATCCATACTAAAATTATTATAACATATTCGACGCGAAGGTAATTAATTTATGAGAGTTTTAAAAGTTTCTGTATATTTGCAGGCCATGAAAAATATATTTTATACCATAATATGCTGTCTGATTTCACTCACGTCATTAGCCCAGAGTGATTTTGGCTACGGGAATCCGGATGGAATGGATCCCCAAGACGAAGGAATGCAACGCGATTCCACGAAAGAACAACGTTACGTTCCGCATTATCGGCTAACTTGGAAATGGGTACATGACGGGGTATATCAGAAATTTTACCAGCTTGACACACTTCAAGACGGTTTACAAAACACGAACTTGATATTCAAGCACAGTGTTTCCAATACATATTTGGGAAACTTCCCGGCTCCTTATGTATCAGACATCTATATCCTGCGTCCGCAAGGAGAAGACTTCCTGCCGCAAGACCGGCTAAGAGATTATTTCTTCAAACCGGAAGATGCATTGGAATATAACACCACGACCCCTTTCACCCAATTAAGCTATTTCAACGGTGGCGGCCGGGGAAAAACGGAAGACTGGCTGGATGTATGGCACGTCCAGAATATCCGCCCCTATTGGAATGCCGGATTCCGGTATAACCTCATTTCATCGGACGGAGCCTATTCTTACCAGAAATCAAAAACATACAATTTCTCATTCTTCAGTTCGTACGAAAAAGACCGCATGGCCGTATCCATGTTTATCAACCAGAATATGGCACATATCACCGAAAATGGTGGTATCGAAAACCTAGCGGATATTCGGGACACCTCGCTTGACCCCAAAGTTGTCGGTACACGCCTTGCCATGGAGCCAAAAAACAACCTCATGAATTTCAATTTCAAAACTCTGGCACAATACAACATCGGTAATCCCAAAGAGATCATCACGCAAAAAGACTCGGTGACACTCGATACCACGATCACCTATCCCATGAAATTCGCTTTAGCCTTTAAAGTTGAAGATAACCGTTATTCGTTCAAAGAGGAAAGCGTTGAGCAAGGATTTTTCTCTGACACGACCTATATCAGCACCCAATCAAACTCCGACTTGATCAAAAATCGGAAATACGAGGTGGATGCCAAATTTATTTTGAACGAACACCCCAAATATAAATACCTGCCGGGAGTATATGCCGGGCTAAAATTCAAGTACCTGAGTTACGATCAACGTGTTTCGCTGGACACGGTTAACAACATGGGAACTAGCAAATATACCGGGACTTACTTGACAGCCGGGACCTTCAATATGGATAGTACCACCATGTTTAATTTCGACATTTGGGGAAGTTTCTGTCTCGCCGGCGAGTACTCTGCCGACTATTCGCTAGAGGGGGAGATTATCCAATATTTGAACAAAGGGAGGAACTCTTCTGTCACCGTCCATGCCTTATTGGAAACCAAAACCCCGAATCGCTACTACCTCCAGTACCAAGGAAATCACAACCAATGGGAGAATAGTTTTGACAAGATACACGCCTATAATTTACGAGGCCATTATACGAACAAACGTCTTCGGACAGAAATCGGGGTAGCCCTCAACAACACGAAAAACTACATCTATTTTGACACCACCGCCATGCCCCGTCAATACAATAGTAATATTATGGTATTCACGGCATGGGCAAAACAGATATTCCGGTTAGGGCATTTCTATTTCGACCAAAAAGTATATTACCAAGTGACCAACAAGGAGGAAATATTACCATTACCCCAAGTGGCACTTTACTCGCACAATTACTATCAGAACCGCTTTTTCAAAAAAGCTTTGGGTTTCCAGATCGGTATAGATTTGTTCTACAACACCTCGTTCTACGCTAATGCGTACGACCCGGCAATCATGCAATTCTATAACCAAGAGATCGAGAAAACCGGTAACTACCCGAAAATGGATGTATTCGTCACGTTGAATATTAAACGAGCCGACCTGTTCGTTAAATATGAACACTTCAACGAGTTCTTCGGAAGTCGAGATTATTTCTCGGCATATACCTATCCCATCAACCCGGCAAAGGTGAAATTCGGTATCCGATGGAACTTCTTTGACTAGCGTGGAAAAACGGACAAATCCTTTTGTCAATAACACCCGTAGAATCCATAAACTTTATGGACCTTATGGACTTTATAAACTTCACTAATTTGGTAGTTTACAACATTTTCCGTATTTTTGCGGTATGTATATAATAAAAACTATTACGTACACGCTGTTGTTCTTATCCTGTTTCGCCTCGTGCAAAACAAAGCAAGAAGAACTACCACTAGTCATACCAGAACCCGGAACGCTGGAAAAAATAGAGCAACGCGGGGTATTAAATGTATGTAGCTATTACAACACGACAGACTACTACGTGTATAAAGGTATTCCCAAAGGATTTCACTACGAATTGGTAAAAGATTTCGCCGATTATCTGGGAGTGAAGCTAAATATCGAAATAAACACGAATATTGACGAAAGCCTTCAAAAACTGAATGAAGGCCAATATGACTTGATCGCCATGAGCCTCTCTGTCACGGATTCCCGAAAAGAAGACGTGCAATTCAGCCTTCCCCTGTTTACGACCAGTCAAGTACTCGTTCAACACACGTCGGACACGCTTCTCCAATCGGTAGATGACCTCAAGGGTAAAGAAATATTTTTACAGGAAGGCACCTCTTTCACCCGATTCCTGCAACATTTAAACGATTCCTTACAATTAAATCTGAAAATCACCGAACTGGAAGATGTCACGTTCGAAGACATTCTACTAAAAATAGAAAACGGGGAAATTCCTTACACGGTCATCGATAAAAATATTGCCCAGATTGCCTCCCAGTACATGAAGCATATTGATTACTCTCTTCAGCTATCCTCCGAGAACCCCGTGGCTTGGGCCGTCACGAAGAAGGCTACTCTATTGGATGAAGAAATCAATGCTTGGCTGGGCGCCATTAAAAAGAGCGGGAAACTAAATGTCCTGTATAACCGTTATTACAAAAACAGTTACATCACGTCACTGCACAACTCCAAATACTACAAACTGAAAAATGGAGTTATCTCCAGTTTTGACCCGATCATTAAAAAAGAGGCTCGGGCAATCGGTTGGGACTGGCGCCTGTTGGCAGCCGTTATCTACCAAGAATCCGGTTTCGACCCAGAAGCCACTTCCCACCTTGGGGCTGTCGGCCTGATGCAAGTTATGCCGGAGACCTCCCTGCAACTCGGATTCGAGGAATACGAAGAACCCAAAGACAACATTCACGTCGGGGCGTACTATCTAAAATATCTAGAAAATAAATTCAACAAGTTCGACCTCGACACGCTGGAACAAATCAAGTTCACTCTGGCTGCTTATAATGCAGGTCTGGGACACGTACTCGATGCCATCCGGTTAGCCGAATCATACGGGAAAAACCCAAAAGTATGGGACAACAACGTGGATTATTTCATCCTCCACAAATCCCAACCGGAGATATACCGGGATTCTGTTGTCCGCTTCGGCTATTGTGACGGGAAACAAACATTCAACTTCGTCAACAATATTATGGAAAACTATACTCATTATAAAAACACAATCAAAAAATAATCTTAAATTTTAAATCGAAAAATTCAGAATGAATAGAATCACAGAATCTAAAATCATGAAATGACCGAATCCCTCAATTTAAAATGTAAAATCATGCAATTTAAAATTCGGAGGGCGAATATTGATTTACATTAATATTTTTCATACCTTCGCATCAGAGTTTTGATCATTATTTAACTAATTGCTAAGGATATGCCTTACAGAAGATTACCGAATACAGACGCAGCAAGGATAAGGGCATTAGAAACAGCCTTGAATAACGAAGAGTTTTCTAATATCAACAACTTACCGTTTTCATTAAATCTTAGGCAAAAGATTGAATTCTTTTTACCAAGATTCAAAACGGCAATAACGAATTCTCAGTGCGCCAGAGATAAACAAAACGTGAACAGTAGGAAATATGCAGAATATACCCGAAAAGCAAAATTATACATTTCCCATTTCCTGCAAGTACTGAACTTCACGATCGCCCGGGGAGAATTAAAACCCGTGGCAAGAACATTCTATGGAATTGATGAAAACGACACAAAACTCCCTTCACTAGTTTCTGATCAGGATTTACTGGAATGGGGAGCAAAAGTCATTGCCGGAGAACAGGAACGCACCCGCAATGGTGGCGGTAGCCCCGTGTACAGTCCTTCCATCGCCTTGGTGAAAGTAAACTACGAAAACTTTAAACAAGCCTACGCCTCCCAGAAGCAATTCCAACAAAACTCTGCCCGTTGCAGCGCAGAAGTCGCTCAATACCGGGGTGAGGCTGACGAATACATTCTAACCTTATGGAACGAAATCGAGGCTCATTACGCAGACCTCGAAGACGAAGAAATACGCCGCCAGAAATGCGAACATTTCGGCCTAGTCTACGTCTTCCGCAAAGGTGAAAAAGAAGAAATAAAAAGAAAAAAGGAAGCTGAACGCATCACGCTCAAACTCCCCTTTTAATATTTTAGATTTATGATTTTAGATCCTATCGATTAAGTGATTTTATGATTTTCGATTAAGTGATTTTAATCACCCAATCATCGAATCGACAATCACGGAATCTTTTTCATTCTAAACTCTAAATTACATATACAGATCCCTCTCCCCTCTCGCGATTCTATCATAATAGGAACGGAACGTGGGGAGTAACTTTTTGTCTGTAAAGAATGGCATATTTTCAATTTCCTGCAACTCTTGCGCGATCAGTTTCTCACCGATCTCACGAGTCTCCGGAGAAGCGTAGTCATTCAGATACTCCCGGAACGTTAACACGGCATTCAGTTTACAGAATTTACCTTCCACACCTTTCTCCAACAAATTCATGATCTTATCCCCCGTACGACCGCAGCGATACCCTGCCGTACAGAAAGAAGTAATCATCCCGTCATGGGCCAGCTCACGGATCACCTCGTCCAAAGAACGCTGGTCACCCAACATAAACTGCACCTTATCCGGATTCTCCTCCTGTTTCAACTTCTTGGCGTATGCCCCGATTCCCAACTTGGAAGAAGCATCCGTCTGCGTACACCCGTAATGATTGATCAGATCGCGTTTCAGCTCCGGATTCTCACGTGCCGTCACGATCAACCCGCTATACGGAATTGCCAGACGCAACACGGAAACCACCCGTTTCATGGCTTCGTCACTCACAATATAAGGAGAATGTTCACTCAAGAATGAACCGGGAGCCGGTTGCATACGCGGGAATGACACGGTATGCGGTCCGATACCGAAATGTTTCTCCAAGTCCCAAGCATGGTGAACCAGCCCCATCACGTCGAACTTCCAATCGTACAAACCAAATAAAGCCCCGATAGCCACGTCGTCCACCCCGGCCTCCATAGCTCGATGCATGGCATAAAGCCTCCAGCGATAATTTCCTTTCACCGTGTTTGCCGGATGCAATTCGGCATATCTTCCCCGATGGTAAGTTTCTTGAAACACTTGGAACGTACCGATTCCCGCACGCCACAATTTCTTCATGTCAGCGATCTCCATCGGAGCCGCATTCACGTTTACCCGCCGGATATTATTGAAACCATTCCCCGTAGGCGTCGTGCGTTTCACGGAATAAATCGTGGAAATAGAATCCGCGATATAGTCGGCTCCATTTTTAGGATGCTCGCCATACACGGCAATCATTCGCTTATGCCCCTCGTCAATCACGGCAGCCACCTCATCCCGCACCTCATCCATCGTCAGCACGTGGCGAACCTCATCTTTATTCTCCGCACGGAACCCGCAATATTTACAGCTGTTCACGCAAAGATTCGACAAATACAAGGGAGCAAAGAAAACGATACGATTATCGTATACTTTTTTCTTCACTTCCAACGCCGCCTCCTGCATTTCATGCAATAATTCCGGATCCTCCACGTTCAACAATGTAGCCGTTTCTGCCGGAGTCAAAATCTTTATATCCAAAGATTTTTGTAAAATATCCCGAACTTGTTGCTTATCGGGATTTTTATACTTTTCAATATCTGCAAATATCTGTTCCTCGTCAATAAAATCCTTTCCCCCATCCAGATACTTATCGATCTCTGCCTGTTTGATCACGCTGGCAGTCCAATCTTTTACACTACTCATTTTTTACTCGATTACAAGTTCATAAAAGTCCTAAAATCTACAAAACTCACCCGACACGTTTGCTTCCCTACCTCCCGTCGCGTGAATATCTTTACATATATACAAAGGTCGTTAATTATTTCATCAATCCCCTCTATTTCCAATATCTATTTTCAATCAGCCGATAAAGAAAATCAATAACCTAATCGTAAACCCGGTAGACCTTTCTTTTAGATCCCTATGAACCTTAGCTTAATAATTCTTTTACAATGGTGGAAATCGTCTTACCGTCAGCCACCCCGGCCAGTTCCTTGGAAGCAACACCCATCACTTTCCCCATCTCCTTAGCGGAAGTCGCTCCCACCTTCTCGATGATCGCTTTCAACGCAACCCTCAGTTCCTCCTCGCTCAACTGTTTTGGCAAGAACTCGCTCAACACTTCCACCTGAGCCATCTCGTGAGCATACAAATCCTCACGTCCTTGATTTTTATATATTTCAGCCGACTCGCGTCCTTGTTTGGCTAACTTCTGGATAATCTTCACGCTTTCACTATCAGCAATTTGCTCCGGAGCCCCGGCAACAGATTTTGCCTCGATAAAAACCTTCTTTATATTTCTTAAAACTTCCAAACGAATGGTATCTTTAGCCTTCATGGCAGCCATGATGCCTTTGCTAACCTGTTCTTCTATTGTCATTGTTTCTGAATTTAAAATTTAAACTCACGAAGTTACTATTTATTCCTCAAATTTCCACTAACCATTTTTAATTTTCGAAATACCGACGTAATTTTGTATCATAAAAACACCTGCATGAAAACAATCATCACGAACAAAACCATCTGGACCATAGCTTACCCGATCATCTTGGGTAGTTTGGCACAAACCCTGATCACCCTCACCGACACGGCATTCTTGGGACGGGTCAGTGAAGTTGCCTTGGGAGCCTCCGCCATGGCCGGAATTTACTATTATGTCTTTTCCACTTTGGCTTGGGGGTTCTCTATCGGGATACAAATCATCGTGGCGAGAAGATTGGGAGAAGGTAAATTAAACCGGATCGGTGTCGTTTTCGAACACGGACTATGTTTCGTGTTCCTTTTGTCCATGAGTCTTTTCCTCATTCAACGATATTATAGTGATGTATTGCTCGGAGCCTCTATCCAGTCCCCGAACATCTACGCGGCAGCCATGGAGTATATGTCCTACCGCCATTACGGGATTATATTCGTGTGTTTCAACTTCCTGTTCCGGGCTCTTTACATCGGCCTCTCCAACACGAAGATCATCGGCTACTCAACGGCTGCCATGGCCACCATTAATGTAATTTTCAACTACCTACTCATTTTCGGAAAATTCGGTTTTCCGGAATTGGGAGTCGGTGGTGCGGCACTAGCCTCCGTGATGGCAGAGATTTCCGCTTGTCTTATTTTCATTTTCTATACTATATTAAAACTCCCGATCAAACAATATGCACTTTTCTCGTTCCACAAATTGGAAGGTTGGCTCATGCTCACCGTGCTGAAAACAGCCTTCCCGACCATGTTGCAAAAGCTATTGTCATTCGGGACATGGTACATATTTTTCATGCTCATCGAACACATGGGAGAGCGTCCCATCGCGATAACCATTATCGTACGTAGTGTCTATATGCTTATCCTCATCCCGGTATTTGGTTACGGTGCGACTGCAAACACGCTGACCAGCCGCTTGATCGGGGAACAAAGACAACCGGAAATCATGAGTACCTTACGCCGGATCGTGAAGCTCTCCATGCTAAGCGTCCTTCCCGTTCTACTTATATGCTACATATTCCCACATTACGTGCTATCCATCTACTCCAATAGTAGCGAACTGATTGCGGCATCCATTCCGTCTCTTTACGTGGTCGGTCTGGCAGCCCTCAGTTTTTGTTTCGGGATCACGTTCTTCGAGGCCATCTCCGGGACAGGAAACACCACGCATGCACTCATCCTTGAGAGTTTTGTCCTTATTTTTTACACGTTCCAAACGTGGCTGTTCACCACGGTCGTTCGTTCCGATGTGGCATTCGTGTGGACTGTAGAAATCACTTATGGCATATTAATCGGTGTCGTTTCGTTACTCTACCTCAAGTACACGAAATGGCAACAAAAGAAAGTTTGAAGATGATGCTCTATCTATAAGGAAACGATTGCCACCCCTAACCACTCATTGCACAGGAGGGACAACCGATTGATAATCTGCTCCCTCCCCGTGCAAGAGAGAACAGGAGGGAGTAGTCCGAAAATACTAAACAGTAGCTTAAAGGCAACTTTATTGATAGTGCATCAGCAACTCATCAATACCGTAAGTAATATTTTCTATATATTGTATATATACTTTATGAACCTTATTTTATATAAGGTTCATATAATGTACCTATAAGGTATCTATAAGGTTCATGACGGTATTGACGTACTATTCATCCATTAATCACCACGAAATAAGAGGTGACCTCCGATACAAAATAGGCTCACTTTTTACCATTCTTCAGTTTCCCTCAGATCAAATAAAATCAAACAGACTCGGAATATATATTGGAAAGACTTAATCGCTTTTCTTGATATCACAAATATCAATTAACGATCGTTTAAAAACATCGCAATATACAAACATTTTTACTAATTGAAAAATTTTTGTTTATTAATTATTATTTCTCGTAAACAGAGAGTTAGACACAAAACAGATAAGAAGTCCTAAAGCTCAATTCCACTCGTTTTTAAACGATCCTTTTTTGATCGAATAAAAAACACACTAGATAGGAACAATTTTATTTAAGCGTGGAACTAAAATTTAAATATTACTTGAACACAAAAAGATTTATTTTCATTCTGTGTATCATTCTGTTGCCGGCTGTCAGTTATGCTCAATCCGTGAGATCAACAAGCACAACGGCAATGGATTCTATTCGCAGGCAATTCGAAAAAGAAGCGACACAAACAATCGCTGATTTCGAAGCATACAGCAAGAAAGCACGGGAAGAATACGAAAAATACGAGGCACAAGCCCGTGCGGACTATTCTCGTTACACTCGCTCGATCAAACAAACATGGGGCGGTGACAGTATCGTGGATAATACACCGACACAATGGGTAGAATACAGTAATGATTATCAAAATCGTTCGATCGTTAATTTTGATAAAGGAAAAATTCTCGTGGAAGTCGCACTTGAGGATGGCAACACGATGGATTCTGCCACGATAAATGCCTGTCTGGCTGTTGCCATTGAACGCATGTTGAATAGTCAGGGATCAACCTGTCCCTATCCATCCTCTGTTGATGTATCAAAGCCGCTGACCAACAACCCCGTACTGGATGGATTGGTTGATTTTTCCATGTACAAACCTGATAAATCACTAGAATTGACGGGACAAAATCCGACACTTACCCATACAGCACCTCCCACGCCAACGGTCAAAGGGAAAAAACTAACTCTCAATAACAATCAAAAGGAAGATTCATCCGGGGATTCCACCACAACCGGGATTACCATGGCCCGCCGCGTACAGGAAGAAGGAAACAGAGGTTCCAATAATCCTCTCGCGAACAAACGGGAAGATGCCCACAGACGAGCAGAACAAAAAGCACAGGCATGGCAGAATGAATCGGAAAAGGCCATTATGATAAAAACGATCGCCGCACAAAGCAAGAAAAAGATCACGAAAATAAAAGGGAATGACGGGAAAGTACGTCAAGTAGTACAAATAGAGATGAACCTCGTTTCCGACAATCTCTCGAAAAACGCGGCTCTTTACAAAGACCTCGTGGCAGAATTCTCACAAATTTTCCAGATCGAACAACCGCTTATCTTTGCCGTGATGGAACAAGAATCCCGTTTCAATCCGGAGGCCACGAGTTGGGTTCCCGCTTACGGACTGATGCAATTGGTTCCCACCTCCGGAGGGTTGGATGCCTATAATTACGTGTACAAGAACTGTTGGGTCCCGACACGGAGCTATCTTTTCATACCACGTAATAATATAGAACTGGGTACAGCCTATCTCCGTGTCCTCATGAATCAATTCTCATCGGTTACCGACCCGCATTGCCGCAGGCTTTGCGTCATTGCCGGATATAACACCGGGGCCGGAAACGTGAGCAGGGCTTTCACCGGAGCCACCAATCTAAATAAGGCAATCCCGCTAATTAATAAATACAATTATGAACAATTGTACCACCATCTCACGAATCGTTTAAGCACGAGCGAAGCTCGAAACTATGTTTCAGGAGTGAGCAAGCGACGGGAAAAATATCTTAAACCATAAAAAGGAATAACAATGTTTTGTCCAGAATGTGGCCATCGTATAGAAGATCAGAATATACATTTTTGTCCGGAATGCGGAACAAAAATAGAATGGCTTTGTCATACCGAGAAGAAAGCACCGAATACGCCCCACCCCCAAACCATGGGCATGCACGGGTTGATTTTCACGAACTTGCACCTACTGGCCGGAAAGCTGGAAGTGGACGAGCAAATCTTGATCACCATTTTTGATGAATTTATCCAACAGAAACGGGAATACGGGATCTCGTACAAACTTATCGATGCCGGTAATTATTCGTACCAGAAAAGTGGTTTTTGGGGAAACACGAAGAAAGCACATTTAAAAGCCAACAGCCCGTTGTGGGATTACATGGACATACTGATGGATGTCCACAACGGGGAACAAGCGGGAGGAGATGAAATATCGCAATACCTATTTATTATAGGTAGCAATGACATTATTCCCATGCCGTGCATCCGGCACTACATCTCCGACGATGCCAACGATGACAGTATCGACACGGACATTCTCTACGCTTATCCCTATGGCAAGGAGATGCTTGCATTGCTCGAAAACCAAGAAGCGTTTACGTACGATCAACTCTTTTTCGTGGGGAGGTTGCCACTCGGAGAAGATGCTTCATTTGAAGATTTACGCGATTACTTGGAACGTGACGTTAATTATTCCCTTGGTTTCCCGATGAACGAGGCTTACGGCCAATGTGACCCCCACTGGAAAAAGGTGTCCAGTCGCGTGGCAAATGACCTTTTGCAAGGAAATTATTTGCGCGACTTAGGTAATTACCTGTCAGCCGACTACTATTATAACCGATTGATTCTCTCCCCCATGATCGTGGAAGGAAATCTTCATCAGGTTTTTCACACGAATGCCTCGCTATATTATTTCAATCTCCACGGCGGGGAAGGACGGGAATCTCGCGGTTATGCAGGAGTTATGCTTAACAAGGAAGAATACGGGGCTTTACCGGCCATAGAACCGGAACACATGATGACCTGCGAGGAACCTAATATCGTGATCAGCGAGGCTTGTTATGGAGGACGTTTTATCGGTCTGGATAAACGCCACAGCATGATGCTGGCTTCACTCTTTACCAACACGTTAGCATTCGTCGGATCATCACGCGTGGCTTGGGGAGCCGTTGATGATCTATCCTCGTCCCAATCCCGGGTATCGGTTAGCTACGCGGACATCATAGCCGGTTATTTCATCAACGCGATCTTACAAGGATACACGGTAGCCGAAGCATTATTTATTGCCCGCGGTGCCGTGTTACAAGAAACCGTCCCGGGAGACCCGCATACCGCATTGACAGTCGTGGAATTCAATCTTTTCGGCGACCCGATGATCACGATGAACGCTCTTACAAGCTTGAAGTCCGGAAATAAAATGACCCGGAAAACGGCTCTAGCTGAACAAGATACCCAAATAGGATGTACAATCGAGAAGGTGGGACATGGAACGGGAAAAGGTTCTATCCTAGAACAGGTACGAGGAGCCGTGGACGCTAATATTCAACAGATTCATGCCACGATTGGCCAGTACCTGTACACAAATTACGGGATAAAACCGCGGCCAGTAGAAGAGATTTTAAAGATTAAATATAATAACGGACAGGAAGAGTTGAAATTCAATTATGACCTGACTTCCGAAAGGAAAATACCGACCCGTTGGGTTGTCACGACAAGCACGGACGGGAAAATCAAGAGAGTTTACTCTACCAAATAAACAGCTTAAAGTGAAACAATAAACGATACAAGTATGAATTGCCCTAAATGTAACGCCATTCTTCGTCCGGGAGTAAAGTTTTGTACTTCTTGCGGACAAAAAATAGAGACATCGGCCACGTGTACTCAATGCGGAGCCCCGTTAAAATCAGGAGCCAAATTTTGCATCAAATGCGGACAGCGGGTCACTCTTGCAGAAAAGACATCCGCCCCGTCACAAGAAACGACATCGGACATTAATTCTGTCAAGGGACGCATCTACTGGAACATACAACCGGGGCAAGTGGCCCGCATCATTAACGAAACGGAATTTGACTCTTATAACAATATTCAAGGTATTATTATCCCGGAAGGAACAACCGCCTATATTCGTGCCAACGGACGCACGATTGCTTCTATCAGCGGGGGAACCTATAATTTCACAGGCTCTTCGAGTGATTCTTCCAACCATTTGACAGGTTCACTGCGGAAAGGATGGGAATTTATCGTCAACTTATTCAAAAACAAGAAAAAGGAAGAGAAACCGACAACGGAAACTCTCTACCTACAACAGCAAAATCTGATTCTGGAAAACGCCAAGAAAGGAGCCGCTTTCTCTGTTGTTATCTTACTGGATAAGTCTTTCCCGCTTCTTTTCGGTTCCAAGCAAGGAACGCTTGATGCTTACAAGGATTTTGTCCCGATGAACATACAAACCCGGTATCTGGATATGGCGTTAGGCGTAAACGCGTATTTCAAAATCTCGGATCCGGAACGATTTATCATTCATTACCTGACCGAACGCCAGATGTTGAACACAACGGTCATCGTGGATGAACTCACGGATACCATCCGGAACATTTTGCAGGAAACGTTATACGACACGGAACTCTCGTCCAATCGCATACCCCAAGAACTCCACGCCTTACTGAAAGAAAAGATTAATGCCATCGCCGCAGAAGCCTTTTTCGGCATTTCCATCGTGCGTATTGTCGAAATTTCAGCGACCAGCGAGGATTTAGAGCGCTTCAGGGTATTGAGCCGCGAACTCTACCTCTCGGACAAAGAACTGGATTATCTCCGACGCACCAATGATTTCAAAAACCGGATGGCGGATACCGTAAATTCGCAACGACTGCATGAGGCCGCGACGGATCTTGAATTGGACAAACAACTGGAGACTATAAATCACGATCGGCTGTTGCATGAAGACGAGGTGGAGAAGTTTAAATATTTCTTGAGGAACGAGCGCATCGTACGGGAGGCTCAAAACGACGATGAACGAAATGCCGCTCTTCTGGAAATTGCCAAAACAGGATTCATCCGGGAAGATGAAGCACGGGCCCTTCAAGATCAATTGAAAACGAACGATTACCAACGGGGGATGATGTTCCAAATGGTGCAACTCCGTGACGGTATCGAGTTCGAACGTACCCGCATGGAGGGCGAAGCTGAAAAAGCGACCCTGATTGTCAAAAAAGAGCTTGAATTACAAGAACTACAAGATGATTACGCGGATGGCCGTTTCTATAAAGAAGTCGAAAAACAACGCACGGTTGCCGAAACCAATCTCGATCTGGATCAACGCCAGCGGGATATGGATTACAATGATGCCAAACGGATGCACGACATGGAACGGGAAGATGATGACACGCAGTTCCAACAATTCATGGCGATCCAAAACGCGGAAGAACAAGCAAGAGAAAATCAACGCAAACATGAGGCGGAAGTAGAACAAAACCGTTTAAAGACGGCCGAGGAGATGGAACGTTTAAAATGGGAAAATGCGAAAGAACTTTCCGATGAAAAAGTGTGGGCTCTAAACGGCGGGGATGCCGCCGTGGCGTACGCGGAAAACAAGTACAGCTCGGAGGCCGAACGCGAGGCAAGCGAACGGTTGGAAGCACAACGACGGGAAATGGAAGCCCGGTTGGAAGCAGAACGGGCCTCCCGTGATAGCGAACACCGGGAAAATCAATCCCAAATGTTCCAGATGATGCGGGATATGATGACCATGACCGGGGGCATCCAAGCCCAAAAGGTAGATGAAAAAGAACGTCAATTGCGCGAACGTGATGAACGTATTCTCCGTCAGGAGGGACGGATGGACACGGCTTATGACCGGGCATTGGATTACACGACCCATAATAATATGCCACCGCAAATGCCACAACAAGCGGTTCCCGCGCAACCCGAACCACAAGCCCCACGACCACAGCAAACGCAAGAGCCACAATCACCCGCGGCCAAAACAGCCACACCGGCAACCTGCCCGGAATGTGGAGCGCCATTGGAACCCGGAACAAAATTCTGTGCTGATTGCGGTGCCGGAATCATGTAAAAACGATTTTTCAATTCAATGTATAAAGATATGACTATCATTCATGGAATTCTGGAATGTCCCTTATTGAACCTCGGGTCTAAATCCGAAGGCCGGAGAGCTATCTTGACAGATGATGAGGGTAAAAAATATAAACTTTACCGGGCCGGGATATTACCCGCCGGTGACCCGTTTTTTATCCCTTACGATGGAATGCATATCGGAGTTTCCGGGAACGCAGAGGAAGAAACAGGGAGTTTTCTAGTTACATCCATTTTATTGGATGATGGCACGGAAGTCTTTCCTCAGCCGACAGAAATACCTGTCGGGGATCCCATCGAACTTCCCTTACCACATAAATCAAAAAAATCACTGAAAAAGAAAAATAAATAAACTTACGAGATTATGAGCAAAGAGAGATTTTGTCCGGAATGTGGTCAGCCCGTGAATGCAGACGAACGTTTCTGCCCGGATTGCGGGGCTGAAGTCCCGTTTGAACCCACCAACAACACGGGCATCCCGGAAGGCCCACTAAATAAAGTGAAACCTTCAGAGACAAGCGAACCGATTATAGGCGCAGGAGCACGTGCAAATATTACCGGAGGAATTAATAAAACCTCCACCACCCATGCTAATATTAATACATCCAGTGTCGATAACTCTTCCACGGTCCATAACAACACGACGATTGTCATGGAGAAAGAAGAAGCCGAGTATTGTGAGGTATGTGGAAATCCTTTTGACGAAAGGCATGCCAGATGCCCCAAATGCGGGAAAGAGATTTGCTTTGACTGCAAAGTAAAAGGAAAAAATCGTTGCGTGGAATGCGAAAAAAAATCTATTAACGAGTATCGCCTTGCTTTCCAACAGCTACTTCTGACGACCAACAGCAATATCGGTATCGCCGGCCGACAGATGATGGATCAAAAAGCCAGAGAATTGGACGTGGAAGACGTGAAAGCCGACATTGAAAAAGAGATGATAGAATTGTATAAACCGGCAAGTAAAGCCACTCAACCGGCCGTGGTTTCTACCCCTTCCTCGGATCGCCCAGCTCAATCACAGGAAGCCAACCAGAAAGGTATAGGAGCCTTAACCGGGACTCACCAACATCCCATTTCACGGCCGGGATCGGGAAGAAACAAATGGATTTCCCTGAGTGTCATCATACTCGTTGTACTTGCCGGTTATTTTATCTTATCGAAGAAAGAACATCTGATCAAGGAAACTCCCGTGCCATCCCCGACAGAACAGAAGCAGACAGCTACGAAACAAAAGGCTGTTCCCCCGGTTCAAACCAAAACCACTCCCCCTGCAATCACTCCCGATAAAAAAGAGATACAAACGGGAAAGGTGCAGACGCAACCCGCCGTGGAAAAGAAAGATGCCGATTATGACGCAGGAATGGAAGCTTACGAGAAAGGGAAAGGACTGGATGCCATTCGTCTTTTCAAAAAATCCGGAAGTGCAAAATCATATTACATGCTGGGATTGATTTATGAAAACGGCTGCGGCACAGTGGGAAGTAACGGGATGATGGCCCGGAAGAATTTCAAAAAAGCCGCAGAGATGGGACACGAAGAAGCAAAATCGAAATTATAATATCACATTTCTATTAACCTTTAATTTAAATTCATTATTATGCTAAAGAGAATTATTACAATTATGGCGTTACTCTGTGTTGCTGTTATCGCAGCTAAAGCACAAGAGGTGAAGAAACCGAGGATGTATGTTGAATACTTCACGGAAGCAGATGGAGTTGAGGAAGCAAATAGCGACAAAGTTCGCCAAGCGGTCATGGCTGCCCTCAACAAAACGAAACGATTTGAACTGGTAGATCAAGATGCCGAGTATTCCATGAAAAAAGAAGAAGAACGGCGCACGGATGAAAAAGCAATGAGTGACGAGAAATCACGCACACAAACCATCACCGCTGCCGGACATGATTACATTTTAGGAGGAAACGTACTGGCCTGCTCCGTAAAATCCGAACAGAAAGACGGGAAAACGATGTATTCCTGCGTATTGAATTATTCAGTAACCGTGACAGAAGTAGCCACTTCAACAACGGTTGCAAGTGCCACATTTGATCACTCCCCCTCCGGGATTGGTGGTACGGTAGGTAAACTTTTGGATTTATCGGATTCAAAAGACAAAGCCATCGCAAGTGCAGTCAACATGATCGCAAGTGACATTGAAAACTTCCTGATCAAAGAATTTCCATTGGAAAGCACGATTGTTCCTATGGATTATGAAGTGAAAAAAGACAAATTGGTGAAATGTTATATCAACCTAGGCTCTGATCATGGAGTGAAAAAAGGAGATTATTTCTCCGTATTAGCTCCTAGCGTAAGAGCGGGTCGTACGACATACAGCGAGATCGGTAAAATGAAAGTGGAAGAAGTAGTAGATGGAACCATGTCACAATGTAAAGTAGTACAAGGCGACAAGAAAATATTCACTGCCATGGAAGCTTTCCAAGCTCTTGACGAGGCTGCCCAAAAGCAACAACCTCTAAAAGTGAAAGCAACGATAGCACCTTTATTCTCATTGTAATCGGTTATTTATGAAGAAAGTAGTGAACATATTTGGCATGCTGTTACTCCTCTTTTCAACTTCTGTCAAAGCCCAAGAGTACCTTCAGATCGTTTCTCTAGAAGCCGACAAAGGAGCAAACGCCGTTTTCTCCTCGGCTGGAATCGCAGATAACAAGAAAGGGATCGAAACAGATGCCATCAAATCACTTATCTACACCCTGTTTTTTCAGGGTGTAGAAGGTGTTAATGACGGGAAACCTTTAGTCAGCAAACCCAATGAGGCTTACACGAATACCTTCTTTAATAACTTGGCTCGTTACACTCCTTACGTGGTTAGCGCAGAAGAAGCCGTAAAAGCCACGAAAGTAGGCGGACGTTTCCAAGGTACGATGCGAATTACCTTGCGTCTTCGTCAATTGATTAATGATGTACGGAAAAATACACATTATGACGAAATGTTGGCTGAAACTCCCAAACCGAAATTACCCAAACCAACCATTATCGTTGTTCCAATCAAGAAAAAGGGGGAAAGTTATGAATCAATTCTGGAAAACGACAATGATTACCGTATCGCCGTGAGTGCCGTACAACAAGGCTTTGAGGCTTGTGACATAACAACTCAGAATGTATTGAAACAAATTGAAGCTATGAAATTGAGCGGAGAGTACGAAGAAAACGCAGGAGCTACAGAATCTAATGATAAACAACTTTTGTTAAGATCAGGCGCAGACGTTTATGTCACGGTGGATTTAATGAGAGACAATACAGGACAAGAAATTAGCTTATCATTAATCCTGCAAGCTTACGAAGTAACTAGTGGCGCTATCTGGGCCACGGCAGATGGTAGCACAAACCGTTTCCGTTCAACGGATACCAAACGTTTATGCTCTTACGCAGTCAAAGACCTCCTCCCGTCTTTCATGGAAAAGATCGTTAAACAGTATTCCCTCCCGTCTCGTGTCGCTTTACACGTATCTATCATTGTTGACGAAAACGACATGACGGGAATTTCTTTAAAAAATGCACGTTGCAAGAATGGAGAAAAGATCACAAGTTTCATTCAAAGTTGGCTGGATGACAATGCTTATGAAGGGGACTATCACCTACAAGGTATCGTGGATGTATCCGCCAAATTTGACTACGTGATGATCCCTAGAGAAGACAAGAAGGGAGCCAAAATGAACGCAGCAAAGTTTGCAGAAAAATTAGAGGCGGCTTTATACGCTCAAGGAATCGAATGCTCCAATAGCGTTGGAGGAAACACAATCTACTTGACACTAAACTTGTAACTATTAATAATAAAATTATGCGAAAGATTATTCTAGGCCTGTTACTCTCGATATGCAGTGTTTTCCATGCCGAGGCACAAGCACCCGACTGGGTAACCCAACGCCCGACTTCGTCTGACGCTTACATCGGTATTGGCGTCGCATCGTTATCGGAAACCGATTACATGAAAAAAGCGACCCAGAACGCCTTGTTGGACATCGTTTCACAGATCGCTGTAAAACTTGAAAACAATTCTTTTTTGCACCGGGTAGACGTGGATGGCAAAACACGTGAAATGCTGGAAGACAAAATTCACAGTTCAATGGTAGCTTGGCTGGAAGGACAAGAACTGAAAGGCAGTTACCAGTCGGAACAAAAATATTACGTGTATTACGCCTTGGATAAAAAAGTATATGCCCGAAAAGCCGAAGAACGCAGACAACAAGCGATCAGGACAGGCATGGATTACCTGCAAAAAGGACGTGGAGAGGAAAGCGCCATGAATCTTTCGCAAGCTGCCCAGCTCTACGGCAAAGGACTGGAAGCCGTGGAGCCTTGGGCATTTATGGATTTGACTACAAATGCCGGAGGTTCATCCGTGAATGTTCCCATAGAACTCTATAACGCTTACGTGAATGTGTTCAGCGGAATGGCCATCACGACCAACGTCATGATGGTAGAAGGCGAGGCCTTTAAAGCAATTGCCGAACCTATCGCCGGATGTCTTTCCAAAAACGGGGTTGTCGTTCCGAATGTTAAATTAAAGGCTTCATTCGCATCCGGTAATGGCACTGTATCCCCCGCCATACAGACAGACTACACGGGTACAGCGGAATTTTACGTAACGAATATTACCTCGAAAGAAGAGGTGCAGGAATTGCGCATCACCATTGACGACTCGTTCATGAATAGTCTACCCGAGGCATATCGTCAATTGTTGCAAAATCAAACTTGGCCCTCGGCTAAAGTCACGATTTCATTGAAGAGCGCACCGATCACGGCCTACCTCTACGTAAACGAGGATAACGAGCTGGAAGGTATCGAACGCCAGATCAGTAGCCTACTGACCAACAATTATTTCACATTATCGGAAGACCCCGATGCCGCCACGTGCTTCGTGGATTTATCCACTAAATTGGAAATGGGAGAAGTCGTTACCGGGGGAACGTATGACTTAAATACATGTTACTGTTCCCTAGTTCTAAAGATTTACAATAACAAAACACAGCAAATGCTCTTGAACTATTCGGTAAACCAAGTTAAAGTTCTAGTACCCGTAAACAAATCGGCAACCGCATCACTCTCGATGTGTATCCGGGAAGTGATAAAACGAGTGAACCGGGAATTGCCGGCCCAGATTAAAAAATTAAAAATCAATTAAAAGGTAGTATTATGAAACACTATGTCTTATGGGGATTGATTGTAGCTGCATTCTTTTTATTAAGCAGTTGCGGTTCGTCAAAGAAAATCCAAGAAAAAAGCCCCGTCGCCACGTTTATCATGCCGGGAGCAGACCTTGTCAGCGGCAACGGTGTACTTCGGGGCTGGGGTTCAGGCAGGTCCGACAGCGAAGCCTCTGCCCGGAAAAAAGCCCAAATGGCCGCTTCAGCAGAATTAGCCGCTATTTTGGCTAAAACGGTGGAATCTACAACCGAAGAGTACTCGACGATCCTGTCAGAAGGTATGTCTTCCGAATCCAAGTCTTTACTTACGGATAAAACGAAAATAACCGTGAATCAAACCTTGGCGGGAGCCACGATCGTATTCGACCGCTGGGACAAAGACGAAAAGACCGGACAATTTATTAATTATATCGTTCTGGAACTCAAAGGAGACGATTACTTGAAAAATTTGTATAAGGAACTTGAAAAGAATGATGCGGTTACCGTAGATCGGGATTTGCTGCAACGCCTTTTCTTGAAACACATTGACAAGAATTCGAAAAAGTAACTAATAAAGGGGCTGTACAAAAAGTCCGGCTTGTATTTGCCAACTACCCCCTCCAGCTCCCCCTGTGTAAGGGGGAGTTAGTGGGGGTAGTTGTTTAAAATTGACTTTTTGTACAGCTCCTTTATTTTAACATCGTATCTCTCATCCTCAATCATATACCCTCAACTTCCCTCCCACAACCATCCCCCTCCCGCTTAAAATGAACAATTCTTAGCGATTCTACACACATCTTTTCTCTCCACTTTGCCGTAAAAATCAAGAAAAAGATGTATTTTCGAAAAAATAAAATCATTGGTTGTGAAAAGGAACATTTTACTTACATTTCTGACAATTCTTGTCTTATTAAATAGTGCGGCGATCGGATATTACGTTTATCATGATCAGAAGGAACATGAAGAAAACGAGGAACCACCATTCCACCTCATGAAATCATCAGACGTGGATTTCCCGACAACATTCAGCTTGGCAGGAGAACCGGTTCCCCTAGAAAGAATTGACGTGGCGGAAGCCTTCAAAAAAGAACTCATCGTGAATACCTACTTGCATTCACACACGATCCAAGTTTTGAAAAATGCTCCCCGCTATTTTCATATCATCGAACCTATCCTAAAAGCGGAAGGAGTTCCCAACGACTTCAAATACCTAGCCGTCATCGAGAGTAGCTTGAACCCGTTGGCCGTATCTTACGCTGGAGCCACGGGAATATGGCAACTCATGAGTGCAACGGCCAAAGAACTTGGGCTAGAGGTGACGAATGACGTGGACGAACGCTACCATGTGGAAAAAGCTACCCGTGCCGCTTGTACCTATTTGAAAAAAGCCTATCAAAAATTCGGTTCATGGACATTAGCCGCAGCCTCTTATAACGGAGGCATGAATATGCTCACCAGACAAATGGACCGACAAAAGGAAAAAAACTTTTACGATCTTTTGCTTGGTGAAGAAACCGGAAGATACGTGTACCGTATGCTGGCATTAAAGCAAATCATGGAAGAACCCCACCTATACGATTTTTACGTGGACCATTTGTATCCCGTGGAACCAACCACACAAGTGAAAGTGACTAAAAACATAAAAAACCTAGCGGATTTTGCCCAAGAACACGGAATATCCTATAAAACGCTGAAACGCTTTAACCCTTGGTTGCGACAGACCTCGTTAAAAGTTGGAAAGCATAAAACGTACTATATTGCTATTCCGGAAAACAAGCAGGCATACAAGTAAAAATATTCGGCACGCTATTTGTACCACCCTGCCTATATTGGATGTAAAAAACCTCCCAACATGGAAAAGAATAAAATAACCGTCTTTTGTGAAAACAATGGACAAGAATACCAGATACCCACGGGATCTAGTTTAAAAGAATTCAAAAAAATCGTGTTCCCCATGAATCACCAAAACATTCTGGGAGCACTAGTAAATAACGAGGTACAGGACCTGCATTACGAGATATACAACCCGAAATACGTGAACTTTGTTGACGTAACCACGCTGGACGGGTATAGCGTGTACTTGCGCTCTCTTATTTTCGTACTTTACAAGGCGATACATAATCTCTACCCGAAAAAAACGCTTGTCGTGGAATATCACCTTTCTAACGGGATATTCTGCCGTCTGGCAAATAAAGAATTTATTCTCACGGGGGAGAGGATCACCGAGATAAAAAAAGAGATGCAACGCATCATCGACCACGATTACGAGATCATGCGCACGGAGACCCCCACGGAAGAAGCCATCAAGCTTTTTAACCGACAGGGTCTAAAGGATAAAGAATTATTACTTTCCACACGAGGAAAGATGTTTACCTCCGTTTATTCCATTGACGGCACTTGTGACTATTTCTACGGGACGCTGGCCCCTTCCACCGGATGTTTGAAAGTGTTCGACTTGATGGATTACAAGGACGGCATGCTATTAATGCTTCCCGACCGGACAAATCCGACACAAATACTCCCGTTCGTGTCCCAAGAAAAGTTGTTCAGCACGTTCAGCGAGTTCAAACGCTGGGGTAAAATATCCGAGGTAATGCAAATCGGACATTTAAATCAAGCCATCGAGCACAAGCACGCCGGGGATATGATTAAGGTCAGCGAGGCCCTGCACGAGAAAAAGATCTCCCAGATCGCCGATCAGATCAAGAAACAGAAAAAGGTAAAGGTCATACTTATCGCCGGACCTTCCTCTTCGGGGAAAACTACATTTGGGAAACGCTTAGCTATCCAGCTATTAGTAAACGGTATCAAACCTGTCAATCTATCCTTGGATAATTATTTCGTGAACCGGGAAGATACTCCCCGGGATGAAAAAGGGGAATACGACTTCGAGACGATTGACGCCTTGGACATCAATACCTTCAACGAAAACATCATGAGCCTACTAAGAGGTGAAGAAGTGGAGATACCCAAATTCTCGTTCGAAACAGGCCAACGTTTCTATGACGGAGAGAAATTAAAAATGACCCGCAACAACGTGATTATCGTGGAAGGCATTCACGGGCTGAATCCCAAATTAACCGAATGCCTGCCTCATGAAAGCCTGTTCAAAATATTCATCTCGGCACTTACGGTAATTTCCATTGATAACCATAACATTATCAACCCATCGGACAATCGTTTGATTCGCCGTATGGTCCGGGATCACAAATACCGGGGCTACTCGGCTCTCGATACCTTGAAAAGATGGGAAAGCGTGCTTTCCGGTGAACAAAAACACATCACACCTTACCAAGAAGAGGCCGATGTCATGTTTAACTCGGCTCTCGTGTATGAGTTGGGAGCCTTGAAACAACAAGCCGTTCCGTTGCTAGAAGAAGTACTGGTAAAATACCCGGAACACTCCAAAGCCAAACGCCTGTTGAAGTTCTTCTCGTACGTCCAAGCCGTACCTACCCGTGAAATACCACCCACCTCTATCTTAAGGGAGTTCTTGGGAGGAAGTTCGTTCAAATATTGAAACAAAAGACCGACTGAAAATAAATCAGTCGGTCTTTCCATATTTACACACCTCAGCACCTACGACTTCGCATTGAGTGCATCTAATTTCTGTTTTACATGAGCCTGTAATTGTGGATTCCCAGACTGCATGGATAACATATAAGCTTGTGTATAAGCCTCTTTCGCTTTTAGATCATCAGCCAATACAGCATAACAATCGCCACTTGTCAAATAATACCAAAACAAATCCTGCGGCTGAAGTTGTCCTCCATCCTTCGTACCCTTAACTAAATAGGCATTTAGCCATACAATTGCCTGATTTGCTGCCTCTTCTGTCAAATGCCCTTTCGTAGCCGTGAATAAATCAGTAACAAAACTCTTATATTCGGGCAACATAACCTTATCTCCGGTAGCTTCCAAGTAATCACTACATAAACGTACATAAGTAGCCTGATCTTTATGTCCGTAAAGAGCATTATTAGCATCCGCCAAGATCGTCAAAAATTCTATCGGAGTATACTTATCATGCTTTAAAGAATCAAATACAATTTTTTGATCTCCGGCAACACGAGCCAATTCCTTTTTATAATCAGGATCATTCTCTCTTGCCAGCTTATTAATCAACTCCATGGTATAGCTAAAAATCGGATTAGCGACCCTACGGAATGGCATGATTTTCAGATAATCCGGTAAATGACTAATCACAAACTCCACGTATTCATTATTTTTCTGCATCTCTGCATATCCCATGATAATTGTGAAGTCTGTAGCATTTACCATCTCAGAACGAGGTTTCGTTTCCATGTACGTTTGAAAAACTTTCTTTATACGAGACTCCCAACCTTGTCCCCGACGTTCCTGTATGATATATGGAGCTTCATGTAAAATCTCCTGCATAATACCCACGTCCTTCTTGTTCTTCTTGAGTGATGCCCATAATTCATCAAAAGTCGGGAGTTCCCCAGTTGCTTCCTTCGCTTTTTTCAACAAACGGTTCGCTGAAGCCGCACCAGTCACTCTCACGATGTCTTTCCCTTCTGCACTCATAAAAACCAATGTCGGCATTGCTCGAATCTGATACTTACGAGCCAGCTCTTTCTCTTTATCAACATCAACTTGTACACACACGAAATGGGCATTAAAATAATCTCCGATTTCTTTTTCCGGGAAAACTTTTGTAGCAAGTGCTTTACACGGACCACACCAAGTAGCCATAAAATCCACGAAGACCAATTTATTCTCACTCTTAGCTTTCTTCAAGGCATCTTGCAAGCTTCCTTGAAAAAACTCGATTCCTTCTGCCTGAGAACATATACTTCCAAGGCAAAATAGTACCAATACAAAATACTTTTTCAATAACATGATTCCTTTTCTATTCTATTCAACTACAATAACTGTCATTGCATTTTCCACAACCTGGCTATACCCAGGGTTTGTCAACCGAACGGAAACCACATAAGCTCCCGGTTTAGCATTATTCTCCAAAGGATAAATCAAAGCTCCCCCTCCTCGAATTTCCAATTCATTCTTAAATGTAGCCGCAGCCTCATCACCTAACGGGGAAGTCACGGACTCTACCGTAAAATAAATCGGTTCCGTCCCCTCAAATCCTTGCATGGCAATACTCACCCAAGGTGCGTTATTTTGAATCCGTAACGCATCGGTTACCGGGTTCGGAGTCTTATAAACATACATTGTATCCGGAGCATAAGCTGCATTCTCCGTGATCAAATATCCTTCTGTTGTCTCGTGGCAGGCAACCAAAGTCACCAACAATACTCCCACAAATAAAATTATCGTTTTCATTATTCAATCTATTAAAAACAATTACTCTTCTTCTCCCAGCGTGAATCTGTAATCCAACGCATGAACCAAACAATCATCCGGCTCAATATCCCCGGAAATCACCTGATACAAATTACCTGATTTCAAGAAGTTGATATAAATAGGACGAGCTGCATTTTGAACGACCCCGTCTTTTTCTTCAACAAAAACATACACCCACACCTCCGTACCGGCAAGCGTATTATAGATTTCACCGCCTGTTCCGACAGAGCCATAGTCTGCCGATTTTCCGGCAGGAATAGCTTTACGATAAAGTTTGCCATCAACAATATGTTGCAAAAGGATAGAACGACACCAATCTGCATCAAGCTCAGTAACTTTTTCCAGCCCATTCTCTAACAAATAACGACGGATAGAATGATTGGTTATTCCGAAGAAGGTAATCTCTTTGTGATTTTCATCGTTCCCCTCGAATAACTTCACCATATCTTCTCCCGCATGGCGAATCATCGCAGCAGTTAAATTCCAATCATAAGGATGGGCATCCATATATTCCAGCATATTCCCGTCAAAACGAGCCTTACTTATACCTGAATAAGCAAAATTATCTTTTGTACAAGAGCTCATCCCCAACAACAGGCAAACCCACACAGACAATACATATATTCTTTTCATATCTATCTTGTATATTATTGTTTACTTCTATTCCAATACAAATTCTGTCGCATCAAATTATTGTTCGTGAAGAAAATAGATTCGACCTCTGCATATAATGCACCATCCTCAATATCCCGATCTGTCAACAAAGCGAAGGCTGGTGGTAATTCTTTCCGCACATAATCATAAATGTCCTTACCATTAAAGAAACAATAACCATTTCTCACGACATCATAATACCGGTGATTCTCTTGTAACAACTCCTTCTCTCTCTCCCGGAATATTGCCAAACAGATATTATTAGCTAACCCTTTCTCAACATCGGCTGCATTGGGGAAGTCGTGTTCCGTGTTTCCAAAAGCCCTGCGTCGAATCACGTTCAAATCATCCACGGCATTATCCTTCCCTTGACGTGCACGACACTCAGCCCTTAATAGATAAATTTCCCCTAAACGCCAAACGACCTCACTCTGATCTAATCCTCGATATTGAGGTGTGGGATTATTTAGGGTAATCTTATAATACGGATATCTGAATTTATAAATAAACGCTCTCTTAATCTTCGTGTTATCATATCCACCGGGAGGAAGAATTGAATCACCCGGATTACATTCGGTAACAGGAATTACGTTTCCATTATCATATTTCAAGTAAATAACATCCGCATCCAACGCAAAGAAATAAGCCTCTCTCCGTTTATCACCTTCCTCATACATCTTGTTTACCGTAGATTTATAAACCGTACTTGCATAGTAACCTGATTCTGGAGTAAAACCGGAAGTAATCACCGGAAATCCAATAAATGTATTCTGCATGAATCTTTCCTCTTGAGCAGAATTAGCAATTTCCCATATACTTTCTTTGCTATCACGATACATGACATCCGTAACCACAGCCTCCGGATCAGCAGCCAACTCATAGTTCCCCACTTTTTGCTCAATAATCATAGAACAGTACTCCTCGGCTTTTTCCCAATACTCATCCTTCCCTTCCACACTTGCCCGCCAAGCATAAAGATGAGCTAACAAAGCTGCCGCAGCTCCCTTACTACCATAGTTTTTAATAATCGGACCATCCAACCCACTCAACTCCTCATATTTAGGTAAGTCCATCGCCAACAAGGCCCACTTTTCAGCCTCATCAAGCATTTCCGTCACGGAACTTTTCGCCCGAGGACCAAAATCTGTAGTGGATTTTGAAATCACCATTTCTCCACAATCTCTTGCCAATCTCCAGTATCCCAATGCATTCGCAAAATAAGCCTGTAATAAATAAGGCTTCAGTTCTTCCTCTGATATTTTAAAACGGTGTGCATTCTCTAGGATCAAATTTGCCTGATAAGTAAGCCTATACACGGAAGCCGCATCACCAGTACCGCTCTGCATCGTACGAAGTGATGTATATCGACTATCCTCATCCAGAATATACCCCAACCCTTTTCGGGCAGATTCCCCGTTACGCATACGCAGTAACAATTCGGTCAATAAACTTTCCGCATCTTGCCGTGTCTGGAAATAATTTGTATATGTAGTTGAATTCTCCGGTTGTACATCAATCAATCCTGTACACCCGGTTAATCCCGCAATCAATCCCATTGACAAGATAAAATAATATATTTTTCTTTTCATAACCAGTTAGAAATTAAGAGTTAAACCCAATGTCCATTTTCTCGGAAGAGGATAAGATTTCCCGTCGTCAATTCCCGTGTACACGTCAATTGTTTCCGGATTCCCGTATGAATAATTACTCAAATAGAACAAGTTCTCCACCGTCATGAAGAAACGTGCCCCGGAAAGTCCAACTCGCTTAATCCATCTGTCCTCGATATTATATCCCAAAGTCAATTGTCGCAAACTAAGAGAATTTACTGTCTCGATATTACTATCAAGTAAAGGCATAATCGTCTTACCATATTTAGGAAAATCAGCTTTATCTCCAGGTGCACTCCAGAAAGTTACATCTCGATAATCAAAGAATAACTGCGGGATAGAAGCGAACATCTGTTCTCCTGCCGTACGAATAACTTTCCGTCCTAAAGAAAAACTAAACAACATATTCAAATCAAAATTTTTCCATTTCAATTCGTTCACCCAACCACCATGAGCGATCGGTAGAGGAGACCCGGCATTATACTTATCCGGATAGGAATCATTATTAAAGTCTTTCAATTTATAATCACCTACTTTACCACTTATTTCTCCCCGAACAGAAACTCCTCCGATATAAGTTGCATCACCGTTTACACGATAATAGATTGGCACTTCATCCTCCGATTCATAAAAACCATCATGAGCATACACTCTCAACCCGAACATCGGACGTCCGATAACAAATTGATCCTGTTGATTACCTCGCAAAATCGTAATATCCTTATCATTATATGACTCTTCGAAACGGTTCCAAACCCGTGCGATATTAAATTTCGTACGCCAACTAACAGCTCGATCCCTCAATATATCCGCTTGTAATTCCAATTCAATACCTTCATTCGAAACAGCCATTGCATTTTCCATTCTAGCCGTAAATGGAAGGATTCCTCCGGGTAGTCCCACCTTATTGATCAATGCACTCGTATATTTATAATAATAGTCAAGTTTTAAATTGATCCGGTAATCGAACATATCCATATCCAACCCTAAATCATATTGTTCGGTCTTTTCCCAAGTCAAATCCGGAGAGATTGGTGCAGAAGTCGATACTCCCGAATGAAATTGAAAAGTTGTCATACCGGAGGTCATCAGACCGTGAGCAAGATAAGCATCTGAAAAAATCTGACCGGAAGTACCGTAACTTCCTCTGATTTTTCCCCAATTCAACCAACCGCTTGTCCAACGCTTGATGAAAGGTTCCTCCGAGAAACTCCAACCTACTGCCACAGAGGGGAAATTAGCCCATTGATTCCCTTCCCCAAAAGTAGAAGAACCATCCCGACGGAACGTAAACTCTAAAAGATAACGCTGTTTGAAGTTATACCCGATACGACCAAAATAACTTACCATTATTTTTTCCTGGAAATCAGACTCGTAGCTTGTCGTTGAGCGCCAATCGGGACTAGCCTCTGTACCATAGTTAAAAATCGGTGTATTAATCGAAGGATCATAGTAATTTACGTTATCGCTTGATCCCCGTTTCCCATAACCACCAACATAAAAATCCTGCGATTTATTCACGTTAAATCCAAACAGAATGTCAAAATTATGAATCTCATTAATACTTTTATTATAACGAAGTAATTCTTCCGTCGAGATCATAATATTCCGCATAATAGCTCCTTCAGATTTACTTTCATGATAAGACTCATCCAAATTACTTGGAGTGAATTTGTTCATATTTCCTTGTGAATAATCCACACTACCAGAAGCGGAAAGACTGAAACCATCCAAAAATTTATATTCTAAGAATAAACTCGCCATACCCCGGTAATCATCGGTTCGGTCTTTTATCCCTTTTGTGGCAGATAACCACTCATCGACGATCTCATCACTCGCTGCACAATAGGTCTTCATTTTCTCCGGAACTACACTCATCTTTTCGTAACGACTACTTCCATCTCCAGATTTATTCATCGTTCGATCAATGTAAGCTAGATAAATACGAGAATCTAACCGTAGTTTATTTGTGAGTTGAGCAGTTAAATTCGAGATCAAATTTGCCCGAGTATAACCACTATTTACCATGATTCCTTTCTCATCGTAAATCCCGGCACCAATCATGTATTGGAATTTATCCGTACCTCCAGAAGCCTGCACGTTGGCGTTCAAAACTTTACCTGTACGGAAAGCATATTTCCACCAGTTCGTACAATTATTATAATAGGGGTCCAAACTATCCTGCAAATTAGCTTCGATCTTCACATTATCAGTTTTACCATTCTGCCAAAACGCATCGTACACGCCATATTTTCCCCAAACATCCTCGTAAGACTGCGGCCAAAATTGAGCATGTGCTGCAAAATCATAATAAGCCATTTGCTGATTTCTTCTAGACAACAGTTGTAACCAACGATCCATCCGACCTCCCGTTTGCACCGGATATTCCATTACTTTGGACATCGTGTAGGAAACATTAGCCGCAAATTTAGCCTGACCAGCTTTTCCTTTTTTCGTCGTGATCAAAATAACACCATTCCCGGCACGAGAACCATAGATAGAAGCGGCAGCCGCATCTTTCAAAACCTCCACAGACTCAATCATACTCGGGTCCAAATCTGCCAACGTATTAGTACCTGTCACTGGAGAAACGAAAGAATGCATTGGAATACCATCCACCACCCAAAGCGGTTGACCATCACTTGCACCACTTACTAACAAAGAGTTAAAACCGCGAACTGCAATCACAGAAGCACTACCGGGAGCTCCCGATTGCTGAATAATATTCACCCCGGCCAAACGCCCTTGCAACATATTCGTGATACTTGCCGAAGGAAGTTCTTTCATCTCTTCAGCTTTCACAGAAGAAATAGCAGAAATCATCTCTCTCTTGTTCTGAGATCCATAAGCCCGAACAACTACCTCGTCCAAATCGGCCATATCCTCTTTCATAATCACACGTAAAGTATCCGTGTGTTCCGTGAACTCTACAATCTCCTTTTTGTAACCTACAAAAGAAAATTCCAAAGCTCCTTTCGTCATGGGTAAAGTAATCGCAAACCAACCTTTTGCATTTGTTGCCGTACCAATATTCACTCCTTCAACTTTTACCGTCACTCCCGGCATTGGTTGCTTTTGCGCATCCATTACCCATCCTTTTAACGTCAATGAGGTCGTTTTCTCATCTTTCACTTGTTCTCGAATAACCACTACATTACCGTCAAAAGAATACGTCAACCCCAATTCAGGTAATACCCTGTCAAGAACTTTAGCTAATTCTTCGTTCTCCGCCTGGATATTTATTTCTCCTTTGGTTTTTATCAAAGCGTAATTGTAAAAGAAATCACACTGGGATTGTTTACTCAACTCCTCTAGCACAGTGGTCAACAAAACATGTTTCATATCAAGTGTGACCCTTGCATCCTGTGATAAAACCTTGGCGTGCAATGACATACACATACCAAACAACAATACACTCAAAAATTTCATAAACATTAACATTTTGCGCCATGACATCCAATAGCATGACCAAGCGCCGTTTCGCTTTTTTTTCATAGATTTGTGATAATAATTATACATGATATACTTTTCTTTCGGTGCTAATGAGATGAAAAGTATATTTTAATCTAGCAGATTGGAGAGTGATCAGATCTTCAATCTGTTTTTCGTTTTATAGTAATCGTATTTTCGTTAATTATAAATTTCACATCCTGTGTCTCTTCCATCTTTTCCAGCAGGTAAGTAATATTTTCATACCGTTTCAAGCGTCCCCCGAACTCCATTCCCTTCAATTCCGGATTCTGGAAAAACACTTTCAGATCATACCATCGGGCCAGTACATCCATTATTTTTTCTAAAGACTCTTGCTTAAAATAATAATAACCGTCTTTCCATGAAGTATATACTTCCGTGTCGACAACACGTGCATCCGTTTTCCCACTCGCACGGTCAAAAACAAGTTGCATACCGGGATCTAACACTTGTTCTTTCTCTTCATGTTCAACCCGCACTTTTCCCTCGACTAGAGTCGTCTCTATCGTTCCATTATCCGGATAAGCATTCACGTTAAAAGATGTCCCTAACACTCTTACATCAATCTCCCCTGCATTCACTACAAAAGGGTGATCAGCATCCTTCATAACCTCAAAATACCCCTCTCCTGTTAAAAACACTTCCCGAATCTCTCCTGTAAATTTAACTGGATAGCGTAAAGAAGAGCCTGCATTCAAATACACTCGCGTGTTATCCGATAATTGGAGATTAAATTCTGCCCCGAAAGGTACTCGTATCGTATGAAACTCAACAATTTCCGAATCTATTCCTACCGCATACACCAAAGTATTTTTTGCGCTTGACGCTTTTACTTGATCCCCAGAAAAAAGAATATCCCTAGAAGAAGAATCTAATTGAATAACTTGTCCCCGTGGTAACACGAGCTCAGCTTTGGAAGTTCCTACTTTAACATTATTCGCCAATCGCAAAGTCTCCACTTCTCGTTCCCCACTTGAAAGCATAAAATAAGAAGCAAAACCCAACAAAAGTACAATCCCAGCTGCCACAACGCTCCAACGAACCAACAAAAACTTTTCTCGTTGTTTTTTTACTATTTTTTCAATCTGTTCAAAAACGCCACGATTATCTCTGCGACCTTTTAGGCCCATACTGAATTCTTTCAGGTCCTGTAATTCCTCCTCAAATCGCTCATTCCGCCCATTTTCCCGTTTCCACTCTTCCAACACATGACGATCCTCCTCGGAAATATTTTCTCCTGCAAAAAGTTCTGCCAGTATTCTATCGATTTCGTTTTCTTTCATCGTAATACATTTAATCTTTTATCTATATATCACTACACTTTTCATTTAGGGTGAAAAGAAAAAAGATTTTTTTTGAAAAAACGATTAATTTCCTGTTGAAATAAAAAGCAGAATAGAAGAAAAGGCATCCTGTGTCAGATGTTCCCGTAAAAATCGCAATGCAATTTTCATTTGGGTCTTTACCGTGTTTATGCTAATACTCAAAGCATCAGCAATCTCTCGATATTTCATATCCTCCAAACAGGCCATCAAAAATATCTTGCGACACTCGTCAGGGAGACTACTGATCGTACGATACAATAATTCAATTTCTTTGCCAGATTCCTCTTCCAAAAAGAATACCGGGGAATCATGTTCTTCTCCGGAAGCATTATTATATAATTGATCACGACGATATTTATCTCGAACATAATTGATCGCCCTGAACTTTACAGCCTGAAACATGAATCGATCCAATTCCCCTTCAAAATTTTCCAAACGTCGGGAACGCCATATATGTACAAAACATTCCTGTACAATATCTTCCGCACTCTCCGGCTCTCGAATCAAACGATAACAATAAAGCAAAAGAGGCTCATAATAAACAGTAAAAAGCTTTTGTAATGCCGCCCTTTCATCTTGTTTATACAATAATAATATATCACCCGAATTTGCCATTTTCACACGCATTTGGCACAAAAATAATATATATTTTCGAGTAAACAAGAAAAACAGGATTCACTAACGAACCCACCTCGTAATTTCGCAAGGCTCGTCGGCAATGTATTGGGCTCCATTAGCCAACAATTCTTTCCGATCCCGGAATCCCCAAGTCACCCCAACTGAAGTTACTCCGCTATTCACCGCCGTTTGCATATCTACGCCGGAATCTCCCACATAGAGGACCTCCTCTTTTGTCACTCCTGCCTCTTTCATTATATCAAAAACAATGGTAGGATTCGGTTTCACGGGTATTCCTTCCCTTTGCCCGTAAACAAAATCAAAAAGCCCCTCTCCGAAATACTCTGGAATCAGCTCCCGAGTGGCCTCATGATATTTATTGGAAGCCACGGCTAGCAATAAATGATGACGCTTTAACGCTTTCAGCAAATCATAAATCCCATCATAAGGAGTCGTAAAATCCGCCTTGTGTACAGCATAATAGGCCATAAAATCCTCCCGGATTTTCAGCATATTCTCATGTGTCCGCTCTTTCTCCGGCAAGGCTCGTTCAAGCAATTTGTTAATCCCATTCCCCACAAAATAACGAAAAGCGGGCAATTCATGTGTCGGGTATCCATGTCGCCGTAAAGCATAATTCGTACTTGCGGCCAAATCCTGCAAGGAGTTCAGCAATGTCCCATCTAGATCAAAAATCACCAACTTTGTCATAATTCATTCCTATATTTCTTTTTACATCACAAAAGTATACATACATGGGAAATAAAAAAGAGGCTGCAATAACAACCTCTTTTCGGCACGGGAGGAGAGGTTCGAACTCCCGACCCTCGGTTTTGGAGACCGATGCTCTACCAACTGAGCCACTCCCGTATTTCGTGCTGCAAATTAAGGTAATTTAAACGAGAAAAACAAGTCCCACCCGGAAGTACTCGTAAAAATATTACCTTAAAAATGCTTGCTATCCCACAAGTATCAGGAGTTCAAGCAACAAATTCATCCAACAAAATACAAAACCCTATGACAATTCTAAAATTAAACCGTATTTTTGTTCCCCGACTTCAATAAAAAAGGACATGGAAAAAGTTGTAGTTGGTCTCAGCGGAGGCGTGGATAGTTTTGTTACGGCACTCCTGTTACAACAACAGGGTTTTGAAGTTATTGGTGTCCACCTGCAATTATGGGCATCACGGGCCAGCTCCTCGCAAGAACCGGAAGTCGAGGAATTGTGTAAACAAACGGGCATCAAGCTCTACCGGTTAAATGGCAGGCAACTTTTCCAAAAACAAGTGGTCCACCCCTTCATCCAAGGCTACCTTTCAGGAATTACCCCCAACCCGTGCGCCACGTGTAACAGCTTTATCAAATGGAATCTACTTCGAGACTTGGCAAACGAACTAAAAGTACACCATGTCGCCACGGGACACTACATTCGGATTCACCCTTTCGCGAACCATTATTACGTCCATAAAGGAGTTGACCCGAATAAAGACCAATCGTACTTCTTATGGGGCGTTCCGGAAGAGATCCTATGCCGGGCCATCACCCCATTAGGACATTACACGAAAACACAGGTAAAGGAAATGGCCAAAGAACACGGGTTTATCCGTCTGGCTGAAAAGCAAGAAAGCATGAGTATCTGTTTTCTTGAAAAAGGAGACTACCGGGCTTTCATCGCCAGCCAGCCGGGGACAGACTCTTGTTTCACACCCGGCCGGATCGTGGATGAATCCGGAAATCACGTGGGAGAACATACTGGAATCGTGAATTACACCGTGGGACAAAAGAGAGGAATCCCGTCCAAGGGACAATTCCCACAATATGTTTCACGCCTATCCCCGTCCACGAACCAAATCGTCGTGGGAGATAAGGCAAGCCTACACCGAACGACCTTTACTCTCGGGCAAATTCATTTAATTAATCCTGAAGAAATTCATTCACAAGACATAGAAGTTAAAGTACGGGGTATCGGGCTGAACCCGGAAGGATTCGCACAACTATCTTTCCAACCCAATCGGACATTACACGTACAACTTTCCTCTCCCGCGTGGGCCATTGCCCCCGGACAACCGGCTGTCTTTTATCGGGAAGACCGGGTAATCGGTGGGGGGATCGTCCTATAACCTTTTAAAATATCATGACATGACATTTTCAGATATACTCCAACAACAATATAAACTATCCAAGGATAGTATCCACCTTCTCCTTAAAGATGTAACAACCATCTCTTTCAACAGAAAAGAACCCATCGTGCAGGAAGGGCAACGCAATGAGTATATTTATTTCGTGGAAAAAGGTTCTGTCCGAGGATTTATCGAACGGGAAGGTAAGGAGTTTACCCTATTGTTTGCATTCGAGGGAGATATGTCCGCCACCATGCCAAACCTGTCACAAACACCGACAGCTAAATTCACGCTAGAAGCCCTCGAATCTTCCACGCTCGTGCAAATCTCCCGTTCTCACTTGGAATACCTCTTCCTTCATTCCCTAGAACTGGCAAACTGGGGACGCAAACTGATGGAAAAGACCATGCAGGAGTACGAGCATTATTTCATCGAGTACTACTGGGCCGACAAAGGCCACCAGTATCAAATACTGATAAAAGAATACCCGCAACTCTTACAACGAGTTTCGTTAAAAGAAATCGCCTCATACCTAAACATCACGCCTCAGTCATTAAGCCGGATCCGGGCACACTTGAAATAAATCTTACACGAGCATCACCGCTAAACAAAAAACAAAATCAGCATCTGTGCTGTCAGTACCCGCAAGAACATCGTGAGCGGGTACACCGTGGCATAACTCACGGCGGGAGCGTCATTTCCCACGATACCATTGGAATAAGCCAATGCTGGCGGGTCTGTCATACTTCCAGCCATTAACCCCATCAACGTAAAGTAATTCACTTTATATATGGAACGGGCAATAATCCCGATTATAATCAAAGGCACCACGGTAATAATAAAACCATAACCTACCCAAGCATACCCTCCGCCATCAATAATGGTCGACACGAAACCTTCTCCGGCCCCCAACCCGACACTTGCCAAGAAAAGGGATATACCTACTTCCCGCAACATCAGGTTAGCACTCATTGTCGTGTAAGTCACCAAACCGTATTGGGGACCGAAACGACTGATCAAAATAGAAATAATCAATGGACCTCCCGCTAATCCCAGCTTTACCGGCTGAGGAATACCGGGGAAAGTAAACGGAATACTTCCCAGTAAAATACCCAAGAATATACCTAAAAATATGGCTACCAAGTTAGGCTCCCGCAAACGACGCAAAGAGTTACCCAACACTTTCGCCACGTTCGTAACGGCAGCTTCCGGCCCAACAACCGTCAAGCGATCTCCAATCTGTAACTGCAAATTCGGTTTAGCTACCAAATCCACCCCGGCACGGTTTACCCGAGTCACGTTAACCCCGAAACAATTCCGCAACCGCATCTCTCCTAACATCTTCCCGTTCACCTCCCCCTTCGTAATTGCGATCCGACGAGATACCAGTTGTTTATCCAATTGTTCCCAAGCAACGTTGACACGTTCCCCAAGAAAAGCTGCAATCGCATCAATGTCCTGTAAAGCAGCCACGACAAGCAATTTATCTCCTTCACGTAGACAAGTCTCGGAAGAACCGATTTCGATACGGTCATCCTCGTGGCAAACCCGTGAAAACACGAACTTTCGATTTATCAAACGGGTAATTTCCATCAAATCCTTACCAAACAAAGCCGGATTTGTTACTCGCACGGAAAACTGTTGAGCCCCGTTCGCACGCTCCCCATCCTGTCGCTCCAAATCCTCGTTCTCCTTCTCGAACTTCACCCGGAAGATCACCCGCATCAGCAGAATCGACCCAATAATACCGATCACTCCCAAGGGGTAAGCCACCGCATATCCTAAAGCAATCGTGGGGTCATTTACCCCTGCCATATCCGAATAAGCTTGTTGAGCAGCACCCAATCCCGGCGTATTCGTCACTGCTCCGGAAAGGATACCGACCATCGTTGTAATCGGTAATCCGGTCACAACATGAATAATATATGTGGTCACCACGCCCAAGAACACGATGCCCGCGGCCAGCATATTCAAGGTTAAGCCTCCTTTTCTGAAAGAAGAGAAAAAACCGGGTCCTACCTGTAATCCCACAGAGTACACGAATAGAATCAATCCGAATTCCTTCATAAAATGTAAGGTATGACCGTCCACCCGCATTCCCAAATGGCTACAAATAATCCCCACAAAAAGAATCCAGGTTATCCCCAAAGAAATCCCCCAAACCTTTACCTTTCCAAGCACAATCCCCAGAGCGATAACGATTGCGAACATTAACACTGAATGAGCAATTCCCTGTCCAAAAAACAGTTCACTTAACCAAGACATACTTATTTTAGATTTTAAATTGAGAAACTCGTTATTTTATCCCTCTGAACTCTCTGGGGCTTTCACTTTTTTATCGATAGAACGGCAAAATTCAATATCATCCCGGAACAACTTACGATAAGTAATATAAGTCTGGGATTGTTTTGCACCAATGTAATCCATCAAGTGCATCATCTGCGGGTTAAAATCTCCGACCCAACTCATATCCAACCAATCATACGTCTTCTTTGACAAAATGATATTCTTACAGAAAGCATAAATCATAGCAGCCTCCACTCCACGCCCTTGGAATTCGGATGCAACACCAAAAATTAATCCTAAGGCCACACGCCCCCGCTTGATATGACGATAATACAGGAATTTCAAAATACCCAACCCGCTAATCTTACCATTCACGTGTTTCACGATATAGTTCAATTCCGGAATCATGATAAAGAAACCGATAGGTTCCCCTTTATAGTAAGCAAAATACAATAAATCAGGATCAAGCACGGGTTTCAGGGTCTTGAATAACACCTCCACCTGTTCCTTATCCATCCCCCCGACACCATGCACGTTCAAGTTCCACGCCTTATTATAAATGGTCAGGAAAGAATCTTTCGCCTGCCGGGGAGTCATTTCACGATAGGAAATAATCCGGTAATCTTCATTCTTCAACAACCGTTCCGACTTCCAGACCACTACCTTGGAAAGACTTTCCTCCACCAAGCGAGTCCGGTAGATATATTGTTTGAAATAGTCACGGAACCCGTAGTTCTCGAAGAACGGAACATAATACTTATGCGTGTAGGGCATTTGGAATACAGGCGGTTTGAAACCATCGACCAGCAATCCCCACCACTCGTTACGCTCTCCGAAATTCACCGGTCCTTCCATGGACTCCATGCCTCGCTCCTCCAACCACGAACGACAACGGTCGAACAGCATGAAAGCAGCTTCCTGATCATTAATACACTCGAAGAAACCCATTCCCCCCACCGAGTAGGAATCCAAATGGCAGGAACTTCTATCAATAAAAGAAGCCACCCGACCAACGCATCGACTTTTCTCATCCCGCAACAACCAGCGGGTACACTCGCCATGCTTGAAAAACGGATTCTTTGCCGGATCGAAAACCTTCGTGATGTCATTATCTAAAGGCCGTACCCAATTCTCGTCATTCTTATAAAGGGATACAGGTAGCAACAAAAATTCTTTTGCTTGCTTTTCGTTCAAAACCTCTTCAATAGTGTATTTCATATTTTTATAAACTAATATTTTCAACTTTTACCGGTGGGTGTACTCGCACCTGCAATAAATAAATGCCCCGACGAATCCACACAACAATCACGGCTAACACGACACGGGGAAATATCAACCACCCCGCAGGTAATCCCATCACGGCAAACAACAGCGGATCCTCCAGTTGCGAATGAGAAATCGCCAAGTGATGATTCAGCAAATCAGCCTCCTGATGTCCCAGTTTTCCCGTCTTGGCATAATCCATCATGATCGCGGAACCGTAAGCCAATCCGACCGTGTTCCCCACCAACCACAGGAAAGCAACATCCGGATTCAGCCCGAACAAGCGCATTAACGGCGATAACATAGCGGATAATATCTTCAAAATACCAAACTCTTCCAACAACCGTTGCAATATCATCAATCCCGAAATCACCAGTACGATTTTCAGCCCCAGCATCACACTACTTTCCAGCCAATGCAACATCGTTTCCCAAAAACCGAGAGAAACCGCCGTTTCCGCCATCATCTTCCCACTCATTTCCGGCAACAACCAATTTAAACCGATGGCCGCAACAAAACTTCCCAAGACTCGCAAGATCACCATCCACACAGCAGACGAACCCGTCTTCTGCAACACGATCGTTTCCACGACAAAGTTATGGGAAATCAAACACATCGTTGCCATAATCAAACTTTCCCGCACGGAAAAATCAAGCGTAGAAAGCAAAGCGATCACGGTATATATATTCGTAAATATACTGGTAACAAAGACTAAGGCTGCATCTCCCGGCAAACCGATCAAGGTAAACAACGGGGATGCAAATGAAGAAATATAAGGCAGTATATTAAAGTATGACAACAAAGTCACGAACAAAGATACCGGTAGCATGATTTTCAAAAACCATATTGATGTCTTTATCGCCACGGGTAAGGCCTTCTTCACACATCCCAAAACCCTCGCACTGTAATTTGACATACTTTTTAATTGAAAATTGAAAATTGAAAATTGAAAATGCTAAAACCTCAATTCCCCAATAATCAACATTAAACTCTAAATTCTAAACTTTAAACTCTAAACTATCTCAACTCATCGGTTAACAATCTGATTTCCATTGTCGGACTGATTCGCTCGTAGAGAATGTTATAAACAGCCTCCGTGATGGGCATGTGGACTTTATACTGTTGATTGATTTCATGAATTCCTTTCACGCCAAAGTACCCTTCGGCAATCATCAGCATCTCCATTTGCGCGGACTTCACAGAATATCCTTTCCCGATCATCGTACCGAATGTCCGGTTCCGGCTGAACTGAGAATAGGCTGTTACCAACAAGTCTCCCAAGTACGCGGAAAATTTAATATCCCGTTGAATCGGATGCACGGCATTCACAAAGCGCTCCATTTCTTGGATGGCATTAGCAACCAACACTGCCTGAAAATTATCGCCATATCGCAATCCGTGACAGATTCCCGACGCAATAGCAAAAACATTTTTCAGCACTGCGGCATACTCGGCCCCGTATATATCATCGGAAATCGTGGTTTTCACGTAGAAACACTCGAATAATTGAGCCACAGTCCGTGCTACCCGCAGGTTCTCACTGGAGAATGTCAGATAAGACAAACGTTCCAAAGCTATTTCCTCCGCATGACAGGGACCGGAGATAATTACAATCTGTCCTAGAGGTACCTCGTATTTCTGGTGGAAGAACTCCCCGATAAGTAGATTCTCATCCGGAATCATCCCCTTAATGGCCGAAACGATAATCTTATCTTTCAACGACACTTGCAACCTTGGAGTTACCACGTTTTGTAGGAAAGCACTCGGGATGGCGAACACGATCACATCGGAATTCATGATCACCCAATCCAGATCATCCGAGAACGAGATTTTGTCTATATCAAAATCGACACCACACAAATACCGCGGATTGTGTTTTAATACTTTAAAGGCCTTTATCGATTCAATGTTTCTCATGAACCAATTAATATGCCCGTTATTTTCTGTCAGCATTTTAGCGATAGCGGTAGCCCAACTACCCCCACCAACTACTCCAATCCTTGGTTTTTCAACTATTTCCATGATACCAATAAGTTACAAGTTTACAAGTTACAGGTTACAGGTTTTGTCCTACACGAACTTGTAACCTGCCAACCTGTAACCAGCAACGTTTATTTTAGTTAAACCAGCTTTTTACCTCATCCGGGGATAAAGTCTTCAAGCCTAATTTCATTTTTTTATTTAAACCGCTCAATTCCTGATGCAACTTGTTCGGGTTCTCTACCGCCTTCAAGGTTTCCACGGTCTGGTAACCAGCTTTACGAACCACGGCAACCCAATCAGCCGGGATTCCCAGCTCGATAAATTTCTCGTCAGCATCCACGGTAGCCACTTTCTCCGGTTTCATCTGCGGGAACAACAACACATCCTGTATAGACGGACTATTGGTCAGGAACATACAAAGCCTGTCTATCCCTATACCCATTCCCGAGGTTGGGGGCATACCGTACTCCAAGGCACGCACGAAGTCGTAATCAATAAACATGGCCTCATCATCCCCTCTTTCCTGAAGTGCCAACTGATCTTTGAAACGATTCAACTGATCGATCGGGTCATTCAGCTCAGAGTAAGCGTTAGCAACCTCCTTACCATTCACGAACAACTCGAAACGTTCCGTCAATCCGGGATCTGAACGATGCATCTTAGTCAGCGGAGACATCTCCACCGGGTAATCATAAATAAAGGTCGGCTGTATATAGTGACTTTCACATTTCTCTCCGAAAATTTCGTCAATCAACTTACCCTTACCCATCGTCTCATCCACGTTCAAGCCGATAGACAAACAGAATGCCCGAATCTCATCCTCGCTCTTACCCGTGATGTCAAATCCGGTATATTCTTGAATCGCCTCTGACATTCTCACTCGTTTGAACGGACGTTTGAAATCCACCTCGTTCTCCCCGAAAGGAGCTTTAGTTGTCCCGTTCACGGCCATTGCCGCCGCCTCAATCATTCTCTCCGTGCTATCCATCATCCACAAATAATCCTTGTACGGCACGTACACCTCCATACAAGTAAATTCCGGGTTATGCGTCCGGTCCATTCCCTCGTTACGGAAATTACGGGAAAACTCGAATACTCCATTAAAGCCTCCCACGATCAAACGTTTCAGATACAGCTCGTTCGCAATACGCAAATAGAACGGAATATCCAATGCATTATGATGCGTGATAAACGGACGAGCCGAAGCTCCTCCCGGTATAGCCTGCAGCACAGGAGTCTCCACCTCCAAGCATCCCATTTCCGTATAGAACTGACGGATGGCGTTGATCATTTTCGTACGCTTGATAAACACATCCTTCACCTGCGGGTTCACGATTAAATCCAAGTAACGTTGACGGTATCTTAATTCCGGATCGGTAAAAGCATCAAACACTTTACCATCCTTTTCTTTCACAACCGGTAGCGGACGCAAGGACTTGGACAACATCACCAGTTCTTTCGCATGAACCGAAATCTCCCCCATATTCGTGCGGAACACAAATCCTTTCACGCCCACGATGTCGCCAATGTCCATCAACTTTTTGAAAACGGTATTATACATCGTGCAAGCTTCATCCCGACTCACATCATCCCGACTCACGTAGACCTGAATCCTACCTTCGGCATCCTGTAATTCAAAAAATGAAGCCTTACCCATAATCCTCCTGCTCATCATTCGCCCGGCAATCACAACCTCTTGCAATTCCTCCGGTGATTTTTCAAATTTATCCAGAATCTCTTTAGAAAGGTGAGTTACTTTAAATTCCGGTGCCGGATAGGCATCTATTCCCAAATTTTTCAACTCGTTTAAAGAGTTCCGGCGAATAATTTCCTGTTCGCTTAATTCTGCAAGACTCATTTTTATATGCTTTAAAAGGTTATATAAAATCTATTTTATCACCGGGTATACGCCCGCTCTAAATTTTATTCAAAAATTAATGTGCAAAGATAATAAATAAAGTGCAAAGAAGAAAGTAAAAGGGGAGCTCTCCCTCGTTATTTACATTTCCCCTGCTTTTTGTTAAAATTTTATCACCCTAAATTCAATCTTACTTTTATACAACTGAAACACAATCGCATAACCTTATTTAGAACAAACCTGTTAAAAAATATAATCCGTATTCTTTTGAAATCCCAAGGAATTTCTGCTTCTTTGTAGCAGAATAGGAGAAAGAGATAATGAAAAAAAGATGGGTCATCAACACCCCACCCGAGTGGGAAAAAATTGACAAACTATCCAAAGAACTTAACTGCAGTCATGTTATCGCGAACTTGCTTTTGCAACGCGGTGTGGACACTGCAGAAGAGGCCCATGCTTTCTTCAATCCAACCCTCAACATGCTCCATGACCCGTTTTTGATGAAGGATATGGATAAAGCCGTTCTCCGGTTGGAAAAAGCAATCAGCACCGAGGAAAAAGTCATGATTTACGGCGATTACGACGTAGACGGTACCACGGCGGTTGCTTTACTCTATAAATACCTAAAAAATAAATGCGAGTATCCAGAATATTACATCCCGGACAGATACACGGAAGGCTACGGAGTTTCCATCTTGGCTATCGATTATGCGGCTCGCAACGGGATTTCACTCATGATCGTGACTGACTGTGGCGTGAAAGCCGTGGAGAAAGTCCGTTATGCGAAATCCAAAGGCGTGGATGTCATCATCTGTGACCATCACACCCCGGGCGACGAACTTCCGGATGCCGTTGCCGTCCTCGACCCGCAACGGAAAGATTGTCACTACCCCTACCGGTGGTTAAGCGGTTGCGGGGTCAGTTTCAAACTGGCACAGGCATATAGCATGAAACACAACTTACCGATGGCAGACTTGTACAAATTGTTGGACTTGGTTTGCGTCAGTATTGCCAGTGACATTGTTCCGATCACGGGAGAGAATCGCATCCTCGCCCATTTCGGTTTATTGCAATTAAATAGAAAACCCAGCCTAGGATTAAAAACGATATTAAGTTTTTCCGGAATAGGTAAAGACCTGACAATAAATGACATTGTTTTTCGCATAGGCCCCAAAATCAATGCGGCAGGGCGAGTTGAATCGGGAAACAAATCAGTAGAACTCCTGATAGCCGATGATGAGACCAGAGCCACGGAAGTCGCTGCAAGCATTAACAACTTTAACGACCAACGCAAGAAACTGGATCACGACATCACCGAAGAAGCCCTTGAGTACATCAACCAGTCCCACTACGATCAATCCCAAAAAGCAACCGTACTTTACAACCCGAACTGGCACAAAGGTGTCATCGGGATCGTGGCTTCTCGTCTGACGGAATATTATTACCGCCCGACCGTGATCCTGACAGAATCCAACGGTTTGGCTACCGGATCTGCTCGCTCCGTGGAAGGATTTGACCTGTATTACGCCATTTCACAATGTAGCGAATTCTTGGAAAATTACGGGGGACACAAATACGCGGCAGGACTGACATTAAGGCTTGAAAACATTGAACCTTTCAAGGCTAAATTCCAGAAAATCGTGAGTGAAACAATCACGGAAGAGATGTTGACACCCCAGATCAATATTGATGCTCAAATCAAATTAAATGACATCACCCCGGATCTTTACGCCATGATTCAGAAGTTCGCCCCGTTTGGTCCCAACAACTCGATTCCCGTGTTCATGACTGAAAACGTGACGAATTTCATCGGTTCAAAACAAGTCGGACGCAACAACGAACACCTAAAACTGGTGGTCGTGGATGACACGAGAGTCTGCAACGACCGGAGTGGTATAGCTTTCGGCATGGGAGAGGCATTTTCCCGTATCAGTAAAGGTGAATATTTTGATATTTGCTACACCCTTCAAGAAAACGAATTCATGGGGAAAAGCGACATTCAAATGATGATTCGAGATTTAAAATTCAAAGAGGAATAAAACATGCAATCTTTATCTTCCAAACTATTGGAAAAAGCAGTAGAACAATTTGCTTCCCTTCCGGGAATCGGACGCAAAACAGCTTTACGTTACGTGCTACACATGCTGCGCCAAAGCCCCGAAGAGGTAAAGCAATTTACAGACAGTATCACTGCTTTGAAAGAATCCATCAAAGAATGCCAATACTGCCACAACATTTCAGACAGTGACACTTGTGAGATTTGTTCCGACCCCAAACGGGATACCCAAACGATATGTGTCGTGGAAAACATCAAGGACATCATGTCCCTTGAAGCCACCGGTCAATACCACGGGCTTTACCACGTTTTAGGGGGGATTATCTCGCCCATGGACGGCATAGGTCCTTCTGACCTTCACATTAATTCTCTACTGGAACGAGTGGTCAATCCTTCCGTGAAGGAGGTTATTTTCGCCTTGCGAGCCACCATAGAAGGAGACACCACGGGATATTACATCTTCAAAAAACTCCCTCGCCGGGATGAAATCACGGTCAGCACCCTTGCCAAAGGTATCGCCATAGGTAATGACCTCGAATACACCGACGAACTCACACTGGGACGCTCCCTCGTAAACCGGGTAAAATTTAGTCTAAATGGATGATGTTCCTACATATTAAAAAGAATCCGGACGGAGTTCCGTCCGGATTCTTTTTTAAATTACACTTTGAACTACATGATAATTATTTCACCAATTGTTCCAACTGCATCCGCAATTTAGGATCCGAGGGACGTTTGGCATTCGCATCCACAATTTTCCCCTCTTCGTCCACGATCACGATGCGAGGTACTCCATGAATCAGGTATTTCTTTACCAAATCCGATTTAAAACCTCCCGGCACGTTCAACTGCAACTCGGCACCCTTCTTATCTTTAACCATCTTTCTCCACAAAGCTATCAACTCATCACCTGTATCCACTGACATCGAAATAAATACGATATTCTCCCCTTTCATATCATCAGCCAATTTTTCCATATAAGGCATTTCCGCACGACAAGGAACACATCCCGTGAACCAAAAATCCAGTACCTGCACCTTTCCCTTGAAATCAGCCGAAGTATATTCTTTTCCCTTCACGTCAACCGCCTTAAACTCCGGAGCCATCTGCCCTCTTGCGATAGTTTTATGGGTTTCTTTAGACTCTTGGTAACGAGACTCCAAAGCCGGCAATGCCGCCAACGCCTCCGGATGGGTTATATATTGACGAACCCCTTCCAGATAAACCGGGAAATCATCAGAATATCCTTTCTGTAATGTAAGATTCAACAATTCCACCAAGAACATAGAACGAACCTTCTCATCCCCGATCTTCTGCGCGTAAATTTCCATGTATCTTTCCGGAGAAACCTCAATCCATCCCTTCTTTTCCATCTGTTCGAATGTCCCCAGCATCATGTTAAACCATTTCGGTATCTGCACGAGAGACGAATCCGAAAAGTTCACCTCTTTCATGAAATCATAAAAATTATCTGCCAGTTTAATCTTCAACTGAGGAGCAAACATCGCAGTATTCGCAGGTCCATTCAATCTTTGCAAGTAAAAATCACAACGATACTTCAATTTTTGCAGCCGAATAAAGTCCTGATCCAAACCGGAAGTTTCCAAATTTCCAATCAAGCGATTCACCTCCTCCGTGTTCAGTCTCACCCACTCTGCCGAGTAAAGCGGAACATCCTCAGGTACAGAACCTAAATATACATTTTCAGACAAAAACGTATTCTCGGCAACATGGTCTCCCGCAAACACAACACCATCCGCACCTTCTTGTATCTCCACCCGTGCTCCCGGAGTCAAATAAACCAAATAAAATTTCTTGTTCACCCCTACATAACGGAAATAACTCGGTACATTCAAATCCACCTCATAAGCATAATTTCCCAAAGAATCCGGTTCCATTTTCGTATATCCGGCCGTAGACCCTTCCGGAATAAAAAAGAAGTTTCCTTCAATCGTATTCTTAAACTCCACTCTCGCCTTCGTAGACGATTCCGTCTTATCCTGACATCCAGTTCCGGCAAAAGCCAGAACCGTTAATATCAAAAATACACAACATATTTTATTCATATGGGACATCATTTCGTATTTTGAACCAAATTACTCGTTTCCATCGCTTGCTGTGGGAAAGGCCACACTAACAGAGGTGAATCCGGACGCAAAGAATACGTTTTAGTTTCTCCGGCCTCATTCACATAAGTCTTTGTCAACGTTTCATTAAATTCTGTACAGAAACGTCTCATATCAAAGAATCCGTTATAAGTCAAAACTAATTCTCTCTTTCTCTCCTCACGAACTAGTTTAAATGCCTCATCGGCATCAGCAGCGGTTAACTCTGCCGTTCCAGGAAACACCCGATTCCGATACAAATCATTCAGATATTTCATTGCGTTATCTTTATCATCCTTTCTTGCATAGCATTCGGCTATCATCAGGTAAACTTCTGACAAACGCATACCTCCCGGGTTCCACTTCACATTCGTACTACCAAACATAATTGCCCCAGTTTCTGCCGTAGGACGTGGAGGCATATAATATCCCCAACAAGTGATATAACGTAAATCATTATTCTTGTCATACAAATCGAGCATTTCTTTCCGAGCATACTGCGGATACGGATCTGTATTAGTATGTCCAAACTGATATAATAAATGTTCCGGATTCGAATCCTCAAGTTTTGCAGCGGTCATCCACGTACTTGGCATTGTTGGAAGGAAAGGATATGTTGCAAGCGCCTCATTATACATCTCATTCATATCCCAAAGTTTATGATAACTTGACTTTAAAGCATTCAACCCGGACTCTAAGGCTAGGTCGATCTCTCCTTTATACAGACGCACCTTAGCTTGTAAAGCATATCCGAACCCCTTTGTCGGACGATATGAATTCAAAGCCTGTTCCGGCAGATCAGCCAAAGCCTCCTCTATATCCTGTTCTATAAATTCATAAACTTCCTTAATCGTATATTGCTTACTTTCAGACTCCAAATCAAACTTTTTATGGATAATAATACCCATATCGGTTGCCGCAGTCTCTTTCTTATAAGGCTTTGCAAAAGTGTTCACCAAGAAAAAGTAATTATACGCCCGCATTATTTTAGCCTGAGCAATTCCCAACTTTTTATCCGTATCCGGTCCCTCTGCATCATTCATATGTTCTACTACAACATTGTACGACGCAATTCTGGAATAACAATCAGAATATAACTCTGCAATATCACCATCTACCATATAATTATAACGATCAACACTCTCATCCCAAAAGAACCCGATAGAATACATCGGATACAAGTAAGATTCCAACTCTGCCTTTTTATAATAGGTAACTTCATTTGCCATATACCAGAAAGAAGTCATGGAAAATTTCGGATTAGCCGCTTCAATCAATCCCAAATAATCATCTGTCGAATTCAATACCGCTTCTCCCTTAGGTACCACATCCAAATAGTTATCACAGGACACAAGTCCCATCACCAAAGATAACCATATAACAACTATATATTTTTTCATACGTCCACTCAATTAAAAGTTAATATTCAAACCAAGACTATAGGTCGGCATCAACAACTCCGTACGAGTTCCCGCATTTGCATTGAATGATTCCGGATCAATGCCTTCCCCGTTACTTGCCCAATAGAAAGGATTATCCACTTGAGCCCGAAGACTAACATTTTGCAAATTCACCTTCTTAATCAAATCTTTGGGTAAAGAATAGGTAATTCCGATATTACGACATTTGATAAAAGAAGCACTCAACACGTGTACATCAGCATATTTCCAAAGATAATTACGATCCTGATTTGCTCCGAAGGCTCCCATTGCCGGAATATCCGTGTTTTTATTTGTCTCAGTCCATCGGTTCGCCATATCTTTATGCATTCTGCCCGTAATATCTACGTAAGTTGAATAAAGAGGCGTTACATCATTTCTCAAAGAATGTCCCGTGTAATACACAAACTTCGTAAAGAATTCCAAGCTCTTCCATCTTAAATTGATCGTCAAAGCTCCGTTCCATTTCGGAGTTAATTGTCCGGCGTTTACCAAGACTGCGATATCACGTACAGGCTCGTTCGATTTTACCTCTCCATTCTGGTCGTATACAGAAGGATCTCCAGTCTTTGTCAAACCTGCATAGCGATAAGCGTACACCGAATTATAGGAATCTCCCTTTAAATAATTACTTCCCGGATACTGCAACATATCAATGGCATTAGAAGGCACGTAACCCACTTTTTTAATCACATTCTTATTATTCGCCGCAGTCAACGTCGTGTTCAAAGTCCAATCCTTCTTCTTTAACCAATCGTATGACACGGAAATTTCCAAACCGGTATTTCTCATGGCTCCATTATTTACTCTGGCCGTCTCGAAACCTAATGATGGGTCCAACGTCTTATTAGCCAACAAATCCGAGCTGTAGCGACGATAGAACTCCAATGATCCGCTCAATCTTCCGATTAACGCAAAATCCATACCCACATTAAACGTGGATGTTTTTTCCCAACGTAACATCTTATTAGGAGCTTGCGTGATCAAAGTTATACTAGCCTGCGTGTACAGCGAGTTTGCATAAGTTCCCAGCAAGTAAGGAGAAGAAGACTGATCCACGTTACCCGTGATTCCATAAGTTGCACGCAATTTCAACATATCCAGCCAAGCGATATCATTCAAGAATGATTCCCTAGTCATCAACCAACTTGCACCCACGGACCATAAAGGACGATAGCGATATTTCGGGTCCGTACCGAAAAGGTCTGCCTGATCCACTCGGATACTTGCATTCAGACTATATTTAGAATCGTAAGTATACCCCGCATTGGCATAAGCTGAAACATAACGGTGTTTCGTATTCGTCACATTCAACAATTCAGACTTTTTCTGAAGAGCATCTGTCAACTGTCCTTGTACACCATTCGTCATCAATGTTTCCCAGTTCACTTGCTTATAAGTCAACTTTCTATCATCATAACCGTAACGTTCACTTTGAGATTCACCCCATTCATCTTGACGAATTTCAGCTCCGGCAAGAACCGTCAAATCATGCTTGTCGGCAATTGTCGTTTGGTAATTCAACTGCGCCCGGAAATTAAAGAACTCCGAATCGGAATGCTTTTCAGCCATATGTCCTCCTTGAGGAATATTATAAATAAAGTTATTGTTAGACTTAGATGCGTAACGATTCACCATGTCCCGCATAATATAAGAATCCGCCTCATCATATTGCTTAGCATCTGACTTAGTACGTTCATACTGGAATTTTACTCCTAAATCCAATCCTTTATACAACTTGAAATCAGCATTCGTAAACAAACGCACATACACACTCTTCGTGGTTAGCATGTTTTTATACATCTCCTCTTTCAAATTATATCCCATAAACTCCAACCCCTCTGTTTCATTAATATCCATGGCACGATAATAATTTTCCTTGTATTGATAAACCGCATCCCCCTCATCAGACACCACGCGCTCGTACGGCATCGCGTCAAACCAAGATACGCCTGATTGAGATACTTCTGTCTTAGTAAGGTAAACATTAGATCCGTACGTCAATGTAAACCAATCCGCTAATTTCAACTCGTTTTTCAGATAAATACTATATTGATTAGCCGAATTTGATCTTAAATATTGTCCGTTATCTTCATAACGAAGTGAAAAATACAAATTAGACTTTTCCCCTCCTTTTAATAACGACAAATTATAGTTTTGGCTCAAAGCTGTGTGAGTCAATATTTTTTGTGCTTCCCGACGATAGTCATTACCCCTCATTGCATTTATCGCCTGATTTACCTCGGCTTCTGTCATATTGCCGTCAAGCATTTCCCGATAATAACGCTCGATACGAGTATATGCTTTGGGAGCATTAGAGGCATCCTTATTAGTAAAATAAGCACTAGGATCAGTTCCGTATTCCGTATAATTAAACAAAAAGTCTTGTTCGAAATCAATAATATCACTCGTGGAAGCATAATCCATATAACTCATTTTAGGAATTGGCTTTATATAAAAGCTAGCCGACAAATCAATACTCACTTTATCCCCTTTTCCTTTTTTCGTCGTGATCACGATCACTCCGTTAGAAGCACGTACCCCGTATAATGAAGTGGCTGCAGCATCCTTCAACACGGTTATCGTTTCCACATCATCCGGGTTGATGGAACTCAAAGATTGATTCATCACGATTCCATCCACCACCAGCAATGGGGTTGAACTCACGGCAAAAGATGAAGCCCCCCGAATCTCCAACTCATCTCCATAAGTAGACAAACCGGGAGTCAAACCTTCAATCTTGGAAACCAAACTCGTACTTTGTACTTTGCCTAAATCTTCCGCTTTCAAAATTGTCACGGAACCCGTTGAACGTTCACGAGAAATCGTCTGGTAACCGGTAGCCACCACTTCTCCCAGCATCTCAACCTCTTCCTCCATCGTCACGTCCAATAATTTATCCGAACCATCATACAACAATTCCTTCGTCTTCATTCCAACAAATGAAAATACCAAGGTAACGTTCTTTTCTGTTAATTTGAACTCGAATCTCCCATCCACATCGGTTGCAGCCCCAAACGTCGTACCTTTCTGAATCACCGCTACACCGGGTAGAGGCATCCCCGTCTCATCTTTCACCACTCCTCGAACCGTATAAACCTTCTTCTCATCATTACTCTTATAAGAAATAACAATTAACTCCCCCTCTTGGCTATATTTGAAAGGCATGCCCTTTAACAAAATATCCAAACATTCCTCCACACTCTTATTTTCCAACTTTGCAGACACCTTATAGCTGTTCAAGTCATCATAATTGAAGACAAACTTACAATTAGCCGCTTCACTCAAACTTTTCAACGCTTTCGACAATTCCACGTTTTCAAAGTCCAGGTTCACCACCCGATTTTGTGTCACACCGGATGCAATACTTGTGAAAAAACACAAGCAAAACACGAATTGTATCAAAAACATTTTCACAATTCTTCTACTAACGTTCCTGTCAATGGAACGCTTCTTACTCAAAAGTATCGCCATAAATGATAGTTTTTGGTTATAAATTAAAATGATTACTTGTTTATCTTATTACTTCGGAAACGACCAATGTCTTTCCATTCACCTTTATTCCAACCCGATTCGTCTTCATCAACAAATCAGTGATCACAGAGATTTCGCTGTCCCGGCTCGCCCACAATTCAAATCGATAGTCCCTGGCCTTGTTTCCTACATATACTACATCAAAACCATACCAACGTTTCAAATCATCCATAATAGATTCCAGCGATTCATTTTCATAATAGAAATACCCGTCTTTCCAAGCTATATACCGATTCACGTTTACCTTCGTGATCTCCGGCACGCTCTCGACAAAGCGGGCATTTTCTCCCGGGTTTAAAGTATACTCCGAACCGTCCTCCGTTTTCTTCACCGAAACCCGGCCCTGTACCAATGTCACGTGAACATCCTCCTCTTCGTAGGAACGTACATTAAATTCCGTCCCGTATACTTTTGTATATATATCGGAAGAAACAACAATAAAAGGATGTTGCTCATCGTGTGCCACGGAGAAATAACCTTCTCCTTTCAAGAATACCTCCCGGCTTTCACCCGCGAAAGAAGTCGGATAACGCAATTCCGATTCAGAATTTAGCCATACAATCGTTCCATCGTTCAAGGTCAATTTGTACTCTGCCCCTTTAGGTACCCGAAGCGTGTGATAACTGACCACTGCCCTCTCGGTTAATTTGTAATTAATCCCCCTCAAACTATCATACTCCACGCTGACACCTTCACCCAATTCTCGACTTTCACTCCCGGATGCCCCCAACACAAGTTCCTCTCCGGATTCCGTGATCAACACCGCCTGATTCCTTCCGGGCGCAATGTGTTCTGCCACCGGAATCACCTCTTGCTTTTTCGACGACAACGAATTTTCCAGTAACCACCAGCTAGCGGAAATAAGTATAACCACAGCCGCAGCCACAGACAACCAAGTCATTCGTCGAGACCGACCTCCGGATTTCATCTTTCGAGTAAAATTCCAATATTCCCCTTCAACATCCAACTGATCACCCACGGCTAGTCGAAGCCCCCCTTCCAAGTACCTCCGACACTCCTCGTACAACTCCTTGTTACGGGATTCTGCCAACCATTCCTGCACCCGAACTTCCCACAACAATTCAGGATGATTCAGTAACTCGATGACAAAATTTAAGCGATCTTCTTCTTTCTCGAATTTCATAACTTCACGTTCATTTTACTATTACACGTAAAGCATGGCAAATGATGTGGGTCAAAAAACAATATTTTTTATTTTTTTAAGAAAAACGCATATAACAACATCAATTCGAGATCTGATGTTTTCTCTCTTAATATACTGATAGCCTTCGTTATATGCCACCGAACCGTGTTAATCGAAATTCCCAGTTCATCCCCCGCCTCCTTGTATTTTTTCCGCTCGATGAAACATTTTTTGAACACGACAGCAGTCTGTTTAGGCATATTTTCAATAATATGCATCACTTTTTCGATGAGTTGTTCATACTCCACGTATTCCTCCTCCTCTTCGGGAAAGGTCTTTTTATAGGCCAAAAACTTCTCTTTTGTTTTCTCCTTCCTCAAAAAATCAAGAGAACGGGAACGAACCAGAGAATATAAAAAGGGACGCAGAGAAACCGAAGAATCCAATTTTTCAAAATTCTTCCACACGTATTCATAAACATCCGTTACGATGTCTTTCGCTTCTTCTTCATCCCGGACAAAGCTTAAAGCATGAACATACAACTCTTTATAGTGAGTTTTATACAAAAACTCAAACGTGTCCCTCTTTTCTTTATCCACTATTATCTTTCAATTTGATCCATACTTTTGGCATCGATCCTTTTTCCTCATATGTCCGTTCAAAGATAAATATTTTTATTTTAATCATAATCTTATTCAACAAACCTTCTTTCCACAAAAAATAAATCACTCTTCCACCACATTTTATTTACATCACATTCCCGGTTACAAAACAGATCAGGGGGAAATAAGGCCACACTCACAGATCATAGACGTTTCGTCCTCGTTCGATAATCGCTCTCCTTGAACGTCTTTACACCGCCGGGGACACGCTTATCTGAAATCTGTATGCCCTTATTTCCCCCCATTCTTGCGGAGACCTCTTCCTACCCTCAAGCCGTAGACCGATCTCACGCGTAACAAAGAGTAAAAACTATTGAAAAAGCTAGAAAAACGCCTGAAACTCAAAGGACTGAACGAACGTAGATTTCGTGAATTTAGGCGACTGTATCTTATTTATCCTCAACTAAAACAACCAATTACACAATATATTACATCACAAATCCAAAATTCACTAAGTACTGAATTCATAGAACCTATTCGGCAGTTGTCATCCGCCGAATTAACGAATAACCCAAAATGGATAATTCCCGCAGATAAACTCTTCAACAAACTCACATATTCCAACTTAATACTCATCGCAACTATTGACAACCCAATAAAAAGAGCATTTTATGAAATGGAAACCATTCGAGGGTGCTGGTCATATAAAGAACTGGAACGACAAATAACATCCTTGTATTATGAACGTAGCGGACTATCTCAAAACAAAGAAGCCCTCCGCATTAGAAAAGAGAGTTTATCAAAAAGAAATCATGTTTTAAACAACTACCTCCCCTAACCCCTCCTTACACAGGAGGGGAAACCGCTTGGTAATCATCCCTCCCCCTGTGCAAGGGGGAGTTGGAGGGGGTAGTCATTTAAAACAAGACCTTTAACACCTTTTCTCTATCACGTTATCGCCGCTCACGATACACGACATCCTTTATCTTTGCAAAACCACTGTATTCCGCCCTTTTCGTCACACTATTATTCACCCCATCCACCGGGTAGAACCCTAGCTTCCCGCCATTGTTATCCGGTGATGCAGTATTGTATGAACCCACCATCAACTCATACTGCCGGGCCATAAACTCGTCAGACTGGTTATTCAAATCCTTCAACGAACATTGCCTATACAGGTTAAATTTCAACATCGTAACCGTCTCGTTTTCCCCTAAAGCAATAGTATTCATCGGGTAAGTCGTGTTTGTTCCTAAATTATGCAAATACACCTTATTCCCCACGGCATAGAACATATAAGGGAATTGAGAATGGAATGCAAAGATCGTCGCCTTGTCAAAATCGGGAGCATTCAAATTCTCGTATTTCGCTTCCTGCACGAAACCGTTATTCGACATATTGATCCCGTAAATACAACGTTTTCCACTGGCATCCTGCAAAATAGAATATACCAAACCACCGGAATACCGGGTACTTTCCATGTACACCAATTCCATCCCCGTCTTGAAACTAAACAAACCGTTCTCCGGGTCTGCAACCGGGGTCAAAGCTTGCATGGCATCAGCAACATAACCGTACTTCCAGCCTACGAAACGTTTGTTATCCGTGTCATACAATAAAGCCGTCTCTCCATTCCCCGGACGAGCCATACTTACCCCCACATAAGGAGCCACCTTATATTCCGGAGCCTTTCCCCGTTCCGACGTGTTAATCGGGTATTCAAAAGCGGGACCAGCGTAATCCCTCACCTGTGCATAAGCATTCCCGGCATCCGTCACGCAAAGGCTAGCCAAAGCACCTGCCGTACTAGCGTTATTTACTGACGTGTAACACACAACATGTTCATTTACCAATGGCAGAATAAAATCAATATTACCAATTTCCAAAGACTCATCCGTTTTGAACGTTTCCCGATCTAGTTTATACGTTCCTTCTGCAGACATCACGTAAATCAAATCCGCAGGGCTTGCAAATCGATTGGGATAAAATCCAATCCCCTTCGCATGTTTCAACTCCGGTAATCCTAGTGAAGTCAACAAATCATAAGCCGGAATCACCCGTTCTGCCGAAATCACCGAAATCATATCCATCCGAACACGCTCATTCTCTCCTTCATCACAAAGCACCATCCATCCCTCATACGTCGGAGAAGACACTTTAATATCAAATGTCTTAGACGTCTGAACACCAGAACGCTTGTCCGTCACGGAGAACCATGCAATATACGTGTCTGCCGCAAAAGCTGCCAACGTGTCCAAATCCAATGATCCCGAAGGATTCAGATCGACCCAATGTTGCCCGGATACCAATACGCCACCTAACTTCTTCTCGATCTTGTAATTAAACTCAAAATTAGTATTATCCCCGCCAATCTCCCCCTCCAGCGAAGAAATAACCTTCGGATTCACAACGATATGATCGGAATTTCCCAACACCTCCACCACTTCGGGAATGTTCTCAATGGTTATTTCCGCCACCTCGTGATAGTTGTAATTCCCCTTATCGTCAAAACAACCACAAAAGGAAAAAACAAACAAAAACAATATAATAGGATTTATTCTCATAACCTTATGTTTTTAATATTATTCATACCGGGAATAGTCAACCGAGTAAGAAGGAGCAAGTTGCATATAACTTCCGTCCGAATCCAATTCCGGAGTTCCGGCATCGGCCTGTTCCTGTAAATATTTCTGTACCGCAGTAGCAAAGAAATTGAATCGCCCATACGTAATCTTCGCTCCGGCATACCCGGCATTATTCCAATCTGTAGAACTCACCCCACAAACAGAATTTACAACGATGAATTTTTTCGGAGTCCAAGTCCCAAAGAAATTTCCCCCAAACATGGACCAGTAACTCGGTTCCGTGTACATTTCGCTCAACGAAAAGGCAAACTCATCCCCGTGAATCATTTCTCCCGTGGCCGAATAAGCATTCGTATTTTTGTACTCCGGAAAATAGCATTTAAAATACTCGTTATCCTCCAGACGAATTGCCAAACGCACCGCTTTCTCCATCATATCATCCGTGCGAAAGAAACGGACACGCACGTAAGCCGTACTTTTTCCCGCGGGTACAACTACCGTATCCAAATTCACCTCGTAATGTTTCCCCTCGATAGCTGTCGTACCCTCTTGATCCACTACAACCTTAAAAGGACGATCGTAATCAACCACCTTCCCCATCGTCCGAATTGTCGCGGAAAGCACCACACTCTTCACCGAGGCCTTGGCAGAGGCGAATGAATAAGCCACCGAATCCCCGTAATATTCCGTGGTACTATTATAAATATAACTGGTCACCCGTTGAAAATAAATTCCGCTATCATCCGTAGTAAAGACCGAAATATCTTGCTTTTCACAAGCACAGAAAACAAGCGTCAAGCTTGAAACAAACAATATAATTTTCCATTTCATAATCTTACAATTTAACGATTATCAACTTCTCCGGAAGGTAAGGGTAACACGTAACGTTCTTCCTTAGCTCCATACGTATTGGTATCATACCCATTCTCGTCACTGTTAATATTAATATACAGCCGTTTGTACATGAAGAATATCTGTCCCTCTCCGATAAACTCCCGCAAATACTCCGAACGCAAGCGTTTCATGAAATCATCCTCCGAAACAACCGTCAATTCGGGCAATCCTCTCCGGGTACGCATCTGGTTCAGCCATCCATACCGGTCTGACAACACGGGTTCACATTCTGCCGCAATATAATACACCTCGCTCAACCGAATCAACGACATGAAGACGGCATAGAAATATTCCGATTCCTTTGTTCCGCTAGGCTTATCTATCCCCTTGTATTTGATCAAAGAATGCCCGCTCTCCCCCACGCCGGAAGCAACTTGCCACCACGTTTGGAAACGGTAATCCTGTGTCTCTCCTGCGAAAAGACTCGTCCCCACGAAATCTTTTCTAGGGTGCAAGTAATTATTCCCCGCTTGCTCGGCACTGAAATAATTTGTATAAATGTCCACCCGGTCTTTTTTGTAAATCCCGGTCAACACTTCAGTGGAGAACACCCGGTCGGGATTACTTTGGTTTGCCAACAACTTATTCGGGTCCACCGCCGGGAAATGTTCATTCACTTTCGAGTCCGCCAACAGTTTCCGAGCCGCAACCAATGCGTTCGCTTGTTCCCCCACGTACAAGTACACTCTAGCCTTCAACGCCAACATGGCATAATAATTCATTCGTAACTGGCGATAACGTAGATACACCTCCTCGTCTTTTTCAAGAGAAGCCATCGGTCCATTCTCTATTACCGGGTCACTATCCGCCAGTAACTCCTCTGCCTCATCCAAATCCCGCAAAATCTTTTCATGCAGCACGGAATCTGCCGTCATCAACGGTAAAGCAACCACTTTCGACGATTCATTATAAGGAATAGCCTCCGCCTCCGGATGCAATTTATAGATTGGACCAAATAACCGCAACATATCAAAATGCAGGAAAGCACGTACCGCCAACATCTCCCCTTTCAACACCCGATACTCCTGTTCCTGTAACACACCCTCACTCTCGTCAATATTCTCCAACACCACGTTACAATTCAAAATCGTGTTGTAAGCCGTGGTCCATGTACTTTCCAACGTTTTTTTCACATTCTCGTCCGTGTAAGCAAAGGTACTCAACGCTGTCAAGTACGTGTTCACCGGAAGAGGCTGATAACGTTTCGAGATCACGTCCACCAGCTCGTAGGAAAGATTCTTCCCGTAAAGAGCCGTGGATGCCATCTTATTATATATCCCGTTCACCGCGGTATAAAAACCGCCTCTCGTGGCGAATAATTGTTTCTCCGATTGCTTGTCTTTCGGCTGTACGTCCAGAAAACTCGAACACCCTACACCACACACGAGTATGACCCCGATCCAAATGATATTCCATAATTTCATAACCATTCATCTTTAAAAATTAA